>ENA-OQCN01000488-OQCN01000488.1-human-gut-metagenome-genome-assembly--contig:-NODE-488-length-21084-cov-2.198788_pt1 | contig 21084 bp, 28 predicted proteins | sample MGYA00242497_ERZ504576 | MGnify/ENA primary metagenome ERZ504576 (study PRJEB26092, sample SAMD00036296) | human gut metagenome | host: Homo sapiens | study: EMG produced TPA metagenomics assembly of... | reverse complement strand
TGACATATTCATGTCAAAACACCTCGCGGGACAGTGGCTACTGAATAGTTACATTGATTCTTATTTTTTCAGTATCTTTTTAATACTCCCAATCAAATTCATCTATACTGTTCTTAATCTCCGAAGAAACCGACCTGTCATTTTTCAACTTTTTTATAAGTTCAGCAAACTTTTCACGTTTCGGATTTTCCGTATCATTATAGCAGCGATGCACCATCCAGATATTATGCGGTGTTGGATGGTTTCTTACTGAAGCAATCAGTAATTCTTCATATCCGTGTTTATAAAACTGCTCCACAAAATGAACCAGATCCCCTGGCATGCCAAAATCGACCCGTGGATTGGTAGCTATAATTTCCAATATTGGGTCTACTAGTTCAAAAGGTTCTGGATATTGGTTGATAGCGTCTATCAAATCATCCTCTATAAAATACTCCTCTTCCGGTTTTATTGTAGCTTTCAATCCTGTAATGATTTCTTCTTTTGTCATAGATTTCATTGTTCTTTCTCCCTGAAATTCCGCTGCCAGATCATCACATAATCTTTTTCACCGGTAAGTTTGTCCAAACCTTCGCATTGGATTTGGAAGCCTTCTCTTCGATAAAAATTAATAGCCCGTACATTCTTTTGATACGCATTTAAAAGTAATTTTTCTTTTTTACTTTTCACATAATCCAGCAGCATTTTTCCGATCCCATGCGACTGCATCTCATCAGAAACAAAAATGCCTTCTATATACTCGCCGTTTAATCCTGTAAATCCCTGTATGTTCCGGTCGTTCTCATATACATAGACTTCCGCCTGTGACAGCATTTCTTTCACTAATCCAAAATTACTTTTCCAGTATTGCGCCGGAATAAAATGATGTGCTTTCAGATTGCTGTCTAACCATATCTCAGCAACTCTGTCTATATCCGCTTCCTGTAACACTCTAATCATAAACATTGTTCTCCTTAAAAAGCCCCATACCTGCTGTCTTTGTCACGCAGATATGCAATCCCCTATTATCGCGAGCAGGTCACGCTTTCATCATCTTTCTGATAATCAAATTTCCCGTCATTTTTTTCTTCCAGGGCTTTTATGATATGGTATGTGTATTCGTTATATGGTGTTGGGATTCCCAGTTCTTTGCCCATACGGATCAGCGCACCTGAGAACATATCGATTTCTGTGTGACGTCCTGCATCCAGATCCTGAAGGGTAGAATATCTTGCGGATGGCGGAACGGCGCTTCCGTGACTGGATGAATCATCTGCCTTACGGATGTCGATTCCTTTTGCTGCTGCAATCGCCTCCAGTTCCTCCCGGAGTTTGTTACTGATTTCTTTCATATGCATACTGTCCCGATAGCAGCCTACACCTGCGCCGAGAACCGCCTGTGGAAGGTTGTTACTGACATTCAGACGGAATTTGCACCACATTTCTTCTTTGATATATTCTGTGGCGCGGTAATGCAGCCCGGTATCTGCAAAAAGATCCTCGATCGCCTGTACACGTTCGCTCTGATACGGTGCTGTCAGTTCACCGAAAATAATTCCGATCGTCGTTTCCGGGTTGAAACAGTAGCCGTTTCCTTCTTTATGAGAAGCCACCTTGATCAGCGCGTACAGAATATGAGCAGCCCCGATCTCTTTTGCAATAATCTCTTCACTGTCTACGCCGTTCATAAGACTCATAACAGTGGTATGTTCTCCGGTGATCGTGCGGATGCTCTCCAATGCACCCGGTAATGCCCCGTATTTTAAAGCCACAAGTAACAGATCTGTCCCATTTGCTTCCTGCGGGTCCATACTTCCGGATGATAGGTGATGCCGTTGATGATGCATCCTTTTTCATTCTTTCTGCGCGTTCCCCTTCTACGATCACGCCCAACCGGATATCTTTCCGGTTTGAGAGTCCCCATATCACATACGATCCAACTGCTCCTGCGCCAAGAACTGCAACTGTTTTTATCTTCATGCTCTTTCTCTCCTTCTACCAGAATAACTTATTGAACAGAATACTGTCTGCTGCATATTTGCTTTTGTTCTTTCAACGAGATAAAATACGCTTCACAAATTTAGCTCGTTGCCCGCATATCCAAAATTGATCCGGTGGAGCAATTTTGATTCTCGCGGCAGTCACCAAGGTCTCATACAAACATGGACTTTGGCTCGTTGCCCGCGTAAATTACTGTAAATATATCATATTTGCCGAAGGATTGCCACTGCCCAGCCTGACAGTGCAAAATACAAATCCCTCTCTGTCCCTTCCGTTGCTTTTTTCTTTTGGTTGTATTACAATCATAAGTAACAATTGTCAGATTATCAAAGGAGCAGCCACCGTTATGGATAAAAAAGTGTGACAACTCTCACGTTAAAACAAATCAACAAACGTACCGTCTATCAGTACATCTACCGCCAGCGGGAAACTTCCAAATTCAGATCGTACAGGATCTGAACATGGGACTTTCCACGGTCAGTCAGAATCTGACCACGTTAGAAAAAGAAGGGCTGATCGAACGAAACGGGTATTTTGCCTCTACCGGAGGACGGAAAGCACAGATTATCCGGATCGTACCGGATCTCAGGATCGCCATCGGGATCGGAATTTTAAAGAACATGTTCCATCTCGTTGCGGTGGATCTGTACGGGGAGGCCGTCGCGAGGGAGATGATTCCACTTGCCTACGAGGACACGCCGGAATATTACGACACATTTGCCGGCGAAGTGCTTCATTTTATTAAAAAAAATGAGTACCCCACGGAAAAAATCTCAGGGATCTCCATTGCCACACAGGGGATCATTTCCCCGGATGGTTCGTCCGTGACTTACGGTGCTATTATGGGAAATACGCGGATGCAGCTTTCTGATTTTGCTTCCCGGCTTCCTTTTCCGTGTCATCTGGTTCACGACTCCAAGGCGGCCGCCGATCTGGAACTCTGGAATCATCCGAAACTGGACAGCGCTCTTGTCTTCTTATTAAATCGAAATCTCGGCGGTGCAGTAATCACCAATCACAGCGTTCATCAGGGTTTTCCATGCACAGCGGTTCTCTGGAACACATCTGTGTGGAACCGGATGGTCCAGTCTGTTACTGCGGGAATCGCGGCTGCCTGGAAACCTTCTGTTCCGCCAGTGCACTGAACTGCGCAGCGGACTTTCAGTAAAAGAATTTTTCCTTAAATTGCGGGATCCGAATAGCTCAGGGGAACATTTACAGGACATCTGGCAGGACTATCTGCGGCATCTGGCTTTCGCCATCCGTAACCTCAACCTGCTGATCGACTGTCCGGTGATCCTAAGCGGATATCTTGCACCTTATTTTCTCCCGGAGGATCTGGATCGGCTGCTTGCTCTGATCAATGAGCATACACCGTTTCCTCTGGCGAAAGATTCGCTTCTTACCGGCACCCACGGACAGTATACACCGGCAATTGGGGCGGCACTGTTTTACGTGAAAAATTTTCTGAATACATAGCATAGCCATGGTACTTTCTCCTTACGCTGCTTTATTCTTATGTAAACCAACAGGGAGATGATAATTCAATGTTACCAGCCACGGAATGAACAGCAACAATTTCATATATTTTCCGGTATTCTCTTGCACCCTCTTTCCATGAGTGCTATAATCCTTTCAAACAGCAGAGAAACCCTATGTGTCTGCTGTTTCGATTGAAATACTATGCAAAATAGGTTTCCATGCGTCAAGTGTTTTGTGGATGGGGAGTTGCCACAGAAACGAAAGTCGGTTCGCCTGCGGACCGGACTTACGATATGGTTACCGCACCCGTTGCAACAACCAGATGATTAACATCCGATTGTGAAGGGATATACTCATAGTTATTTTTCAGTAGTTTTATTTTCTTCACATCAGGGTGTTTTTTTCTTACATATTATTCTGTAGATCTATGCAGAACATCCTGATGCATATTTTTGTATGCTCAGAATCTTTCTATGTCCGATTTTACAGGAAGTTTCTCAGTATACAGCATTATTTACACAGGAGGTTTTGTACCATGATGGATCACGAAAAAATCAAAGAAGGCGTTCGTCTGATGCTGGAAGGTATCGGCGAAGACGTCAATCGAGAAGGTTTACTCGAAACACCCGACCGTATCGCCAGAATGTGCGAGCAGATCTACGGCGGCTCTATGAAGATGCCGGTGTGCATCTGTCCAAACAATTTCACGCTACCAATAACAATATCGTTCTGGAAAAAGATATCACCTTTTATTCCACCTGCGAACATCATCTGCTGCCCTTCTACGGAAAAGCTCATGTGGCTTATATCCCGGATCAGCGCGTGGCAGGTTTAAGCAAACTGGCCCGCACGGTAGAAGTCTATGCAAGACGCCCGCAGATCCAGGAAAATATGACCGCACAGATTGCGGACGCTCTCGAAGAACATCTGCAGCCGAAGGGTGTGATGGTCATGATCGAGGCAGAACATATGTGTATGACCATGCGCGGTGTTCAGAAACCAGGCAGCAAAACTGTGACCACCATCGTGCGTGGAGCCTTTGCGGAAGATTTTTCCCTGCAGCAGACCTTTTTACAGATGGTAAAGGCTTAAATCTGTCATGGAACAGCGAATTATTATGAAACGCATCGATCAGATTTATCCCACCCTGTCTTTCGAGAGCAGTTTGCACTGTTACAGGAAGCAGAAAAAGACCGGATCTTCTGCCGTCACACGATGGAGCATTTTCTGGATGTGGCGCGGCTGATGTATATTTATAATCTGGAAGATCAGGCTGGCTTTTCCAAGGAAATGATCTACGCCGCCGGACTTCTTCACGATATTGGCCGTTATGAACAGATGGAAAAAGGTACTCCTCACCATCTGGCAGGGGCAAGACTGGCGGAACGCATTCTTACGGACTGTGATTTTTCTCTTACTGAGCAGAAATCGATTCTTGCTGCGATCCGAAGCCACCGGGTAAAAGATACTGCGGAAACTCCCTTATTTTCCCGCTATCTCTACCGTGCGGACAAACAGTCACGAAACTGTTTGTACTGTCCTGCAAGAAATGCATGCAACTGGCCGAAGGAGAAGATGAATCTGACGATTTGTTATTAATTTTGAACTTATGTAAACTTCAAGAGGAGAAAACATGTATGAGAATTGGTAATCGTGAATTTGATACAAAAAATGAAACTTATATTATGGGAATTCTGAACGTGACTCCCGACTCTTTTTCCGACGGTGGAAAATTCAATCATATGGATGCTGCTCTCGCTCACGCCGAGCAGATGATCCGGGACGGCGCTGACATTATCGATATCGGCGGTGAATCCACCGTCCGGGACATACCGTGATCTCTGACGAGGAAGAAATCGCAAGAGTAACGCCGGTTATCGAGGCGGTCAAATCACATTTTGATGTTCCGGTTTCCATCGACACTTACAAAGGAAATGTCGCAGAGGCTGCTCTTCAGGCCGGTGCGGATCTGGTCAATGATATCTGGGGATTCAAGTTCGACTATAAAACCGCCGAGGTGACCGCCCGTTACCACGCTGCCTGCTGCCTGATGCACAACCGAAACGAAGCCATATATCAGAATTTTCTGGAAGACATGGTCGCCGATATGAAAGAATGCGTTGCTATTGCACACAAAGCAGGTGTTCCGGACGATAAAATCATGCTGGATCCGGGTGTCGGCTTTGGAAAAACGTATGAGCAGAATCTGGAAGCCATCAATCATGTAGATGTCTTGCAGGAACTCGGACTCCCGATTCTTCTCGGCACTTCCAGAAAATCTGTCATCGGCAACACCCTGGATCTGCCGGTAGATCAGCGCGTGGAAGGAACACTTGCCACCACCGTGATCGGCATGCTCCGCGGATGCTCCTTTGTCCGGGTACACGATATCAAAGAAAACCACCGGATCATTCAGATGACGAAAGCGATCCTGTCCTGCTAGGAGGAAATTTATGGATAAAATAAGAATTGAGAATCTGGAAATCTTTGCAAAGCATGGAGTATTTCCGGAAGAGAATTTTTTAGGACAAAAGTTTGTACTCTCCGCCGTTTTGCATACCGACACCAGAAAAGCCGGGCTCACCGATGAGCTTTCTTATTCGGTACATTACGGTGAAGTCAGCCATCTGATCAAAAAAGTAGTCGAAGAAAATACCTGGAAACTGCTGGAGACGGTGGCGGAGGCGACCGCAAAAGCGATTCTGCTCTCCTACCCGATGGTCTCTCAGGTAGATCTTACCATCAAAAACGTGGCGCATCGGTCTGCCTCTGGATACCGTATCGGTGGAGATCAGCCGCGGCTGGCATACCGCTTATATCGCGCTCGGCTCCAATATGGGGGACAAGGAAAAATACCTGAACGAGGCAGTTGAAAAACTACAGCAGACTTCGGACTGCCAGGTGCTGAAAGTGTCTGATTTTCTGGTGACCGCACCCTACGGCGGTGTGGAGCAGGATGACTTTTTAAACGGTGCACTGGCACTGAAAACACTGCTGACACCGCAGGAACTGCTCGAACGCCTCCATGAGATCGAACAGGAAGCGCACCGGGAGCGCCTGATCCACTGGGGACCGCGGACGCTGGATCTGGATATCTTACTGTATGACGATCTGGTACTGGACACCCCGGATCTGATCATTCCACATGTGGAGATGCATCTGCGGGACTTCGTCCTGATCCCGCTGACACAGATTGCTCCGTGGAAACGCCACCCGATACTGGGACTTACCGTTTCACAGATGCTGGCAGATCTGCAGGCGAAGCAGGAATCCTGATCTGCTATACGGATTCCTCATTCTTGTAATTATGTAAACCATTCTGCTATTTCTGACCGTCAGACTCCTCCTTCGTCTGCTCATTTGACGAATCCACCGGATTGCCCTGTGGCGCGTCCCCCTGCGGCGTTCCCCGTTTGCGTATCCGGTGGATTTCCCTGTCCCTGCGGCAGGGTCGGACGGTCTGAGTTATCCGAATTGTCAGAATCGCCACTATTATCTCCCATCGGACCACCCTGTGGTTTCTGTCCTCCACCCTGTCCCGGCGCATTCGTCACTTCTCCGTCGGTGTATACCAGACCTTCCATGGTTACTTCCCGGCTGTTCTCCCTGTGTGTATCGTATAGGTACTTCCATCGCTTAATTCTGCGCAGCTGATGACCACGGAATTATATTCACGCATCGGTGTATAACTTACCAACGTATTGCCATTCGCATCTTCCAGTGTGATCTTCCCGCTCTGGTTATCCGTCAGGTTCATCATCAGTGTGCCCTGTGTGGAATCGGAACCGAAATTCTGTTCCATGCCGCTCATACCGGCTGCTACCAGCGTTCCCCCGGTGATCGTCGCCGTTCCATTGTAATCCAGAGCACCATTTCCGTTATCGCTCGGGCCGAAACAAAGATGTTTCCTCCGCTGACGGTCAGATCCCCATTGCTGTCAATGCCGTCTCCGGTGGCATCGATCGTGACAGTTCCACCGGAAATCGTGATCCAGCATCCTCGTCTGCCGAGAACATATCCCCACCAAATCCGTCCATACCGCTCTGGTCGTTTCCACCGGCTGCATTCAATCCGTCATCGCTGGCTGTGATATCGATGGTTCCACCGGAGATTTCCATATTCTGTCCTTCGATTCCTTCGTAACATGTTTTGATCGTAATCTCTCCGCCATATACCTGATCTGCCCCATCCGCATGCATACCATCATCTCCGGTGCTGAGTGTGTAAGTTCCTCCGCAGATGGACAAATTGCCGTTGGTATGCAAACTGTCATCGCAGAAATCTATCGTAAAGGTTCCATCTTTTAATTTCTTTTTCAACTCGATAAAGGCTTCGCTGTCATCCTGTGCCCGTCCATAGGTACGCAGCCGGATCTTTTCTTTGTACACCTTTCCTTCGATCGATCTTCGGATCAGAAGATAATCCGGCGTATCAAAATACAAGTTACAGATGGTATTGCGTCCGAATGTATCCGGTTTCATATACGTTTCCATATAAGCCTGCAGGTCTTTTTTCTGATCTGCGGTAAGTAGATATTTGTATTCATATCGTTTAAAAATTGTCTGATTTACCATCTCGGTTCCTCCTTATGGATGTGATTGTATCGGAGAAACCTTAAATGAAGTTTAAGGAAACATAGAAAACACAGAATCTACACATTTATTCAAAACAAGGAATATACTTTCTCACTCTCGCGAATTTTACTCGTTGCATTGCATATCAATAATTGATCCAGTGGATCAATTTTGATTATCGCGACAGTCGCAAGGTCTCGTGCAAGTACAAACTTTGACTCGTTGCTCGCGTAAATTAAAAAACAGAACCCTCATAAAATCCTTATGCAAAGTTCTGCTTTTTATATGACTTTATATAAACCTTATCACTTTTTCCCTTCTACACAGATCCAGTCCGTACCCTCTTTTACGTGGATCTGAATGTCCGTGAAACCTGCTTTTTCAAACAGTTTCCTGAATTCTTCAGCGGTCGGGGTAAATAGGTGAAAACGGCAAATATTTTCCAGTGTCTTCGGATCCAGACCCTCTTTGTTATAGGTATCTGCCACCAACAGGAACGTACCACCCTCTTTCAGTACCCGCCGTACTTCTTTCAGGTTTTCCTGTGGATCCGGCCAGAAATAAAAGCTTTCTACCGTGATGATCTTGTCAAATCCATCGTCTGCAAAAGGCAGCGCTTCCACGGAGCCTTCCAGAACTTTCATCTTTCCGCTTTCCACATCCTGTCGATTCGTTTTCAGCGAGGTTTTCACAGACACCGGTGAATAATCTACGCCCGTCAGATGACCTGTCGTTATCTTCTCACCCATCCGTTTTAACGTAGCACCACCACCGCAGCCAATGTCCAGAAGCTCCTCTTCCGGTGCAATCTGCCAGTGCTCCAGCGCCCAACATGTCACCGGTGAATGACTCTCATTCATTCGTTTCAGCATTGTTGCTCCATCCTCACCCTGTGGTTTTGCCGGATTTCCGGAAATGGTGATTTCTTCCTGCGTTCGTTCTGTTTTCTTTGCTGTATGAATATTACACATATTGCTTCTTCCCATTATACTTATCTCCTTTACAGTCATTTCCACATAATACTGCTTTTTCATTTCCGTCATTCATCACTAACTCTAGTATGTTACTGTTCACTCCATTCTCAGTAACACTAGTATAACCCACCCCACAACTCACTGCAAGTTCACGTTGTATTTTCCTTTCAAGTCATGTATACTCATTTTAAACAACAGATTTTATCCCCTGGTGAAATAATAAGGTATGTTTTCGTCCGTGTATCAGAAGATAGTCATGTACCTAATATACCGTCTTTTTACAGATACTTTTACAGATTCAGAAAGGATTTTTATGATTCAGGATATTACCCCACATCATCTTTATAATGAATTTACTCCGAGATCTCCGCAGAACGGAGATCTGATTTTTGCTTTCCGTGACCGAAAACTTTTGGCAGATCTCTCAGCAAATACCTGCCGGTTTCCACTATGGGAAAATGTTTCTTCACAGTTTCCCACCACTACTTCTCTGATCTGGCTGTTTACTCTGGATCAAACCTCCTGTTTTCTTGTGATGGATGCGGATCTGGACTTTCCGGAAACTTATACTTTCCACTCTCTTCAGGAAATCCGCGGTCGAGAGCCCAAGCATCATATTTTTGCTGCAATGACGGCTTTTCATCTGTATGACTGGTATCGGAACAATCGTTTCTGCGGACGTTGCGGAACTCCTGTTGTTCCGGATCCTTCCCATAAAGAACGGATGCTCTCCTGCCCACAATGTGGAAATACCATTTATCCGAAAATCTGTCCGGCTATTATTGTCGGAGTAATCGACGGGGAAAGAATTCTGCTGACAAAATATGCCGGACGGAATAATCCTAATTATGCGCTGATTGCCGGTTTTACTGAAATCGGGGAGACCGCCGAGGAAACAGTAATGCGGGAGGTTTATGAAGAAGTAGGAGTAAGAGTGAAAAATCTGCGGTATTACAAAACCCAACCCTGGGGAATGGCGTCGGATCTCCTGATCGGCTATTACGCAGAGTTGGACGGTGATCCTTCCATCACTCTTGACCGCAACGAACTTTCCACCGGACTCTGGATGGACAGGAAAGATATCATCATTGAAGACGAAGACTTCAGCCTGACACGGGAAATGATCGTACGTTTTGCAAAGACCGGTCGTGCTGTACTGAATTAATATCGTGCTGTATTTACATATTTCGTAACTGTTCAGTAGCCTCACAGTTACGAGTCGAAATGCATTTCTAATCACCTTCGGTGATGGCATTTTGACTTGTATGTCTCGGGATTTTGGCAATAAACATGCCAACGCCTCGCGGAATGCTACCTACTGAGTAGTTGCCACATTTCTATAAAAAGGAGAACTCAGAATATGTCATCATTAACACTTTCAAAAGAGGAAGAAAAAAGACTGAAAGGGCTTGGTTTTTTGAATAATAAGGGGACAGATAATTTTTCTGCCCGTATTTTAACAGTAAATGGAAAAGTTACCGCTGCCCAGCACCGGGCGATGGCAGACGCAGCAGAAACGTTTGGAAACGGAATTCTGACCTTTACCACGAGACAGACCGTTGAAGTACAGGGTATTCCTTATGAAAAACTGGAAGAGTTTCAGGAGTTTGTCGAGAATGCCGGTATGGCTATCGGTGGTACGGGCGCTAAAGTTCGTCCCGTAGTTTCCTGTAAAGGAACCACCTGTCAGTATGGACTTCTGGATTCGTTTGCGATTTCAGAGGAGATTCATAAACGTTTTTATGAGGGGTATCACGATGTAAAGCTGCCTCATAAGTTTAAAATTGCAGTAGGCGGTTGTCCGAATAACTGTGTAAAACCGAATCTGAACGATCTGGGTATTATCGGGCAACGAATTCCTCATTTTAAAGCAGAGCTTTGTAAAGGATGTAAGAAATGTAGTGTTGAGGCAGTTTGCCCGATGGGAGCTGCCAAAGTATCGGATAAGAAATTACATATTGATGAGAATGTCTGTATTCACTGTGGTCGATGTGTGGGAAACTGCAGATTCGATTCGATTACAGACGGAACGTATGGGTTTAAAATTTTTGTTGGCGGGCGCTGGGGGAAGAAGATTTCTCATGGTCGTGCACTGAGTAAGGTGTTTACTACTAAGGATGAGGCAATGGATGTGATTGAGAAGGCGATTTTACTGTTCCGTGAGAGAGGACTCGCAGGAGAAAGGTTTGCGGTTATGATTGATCGGATTGGGTTTGAAACGGTTGAGGAAGCGCTTTTGAGGGATGATTCGTTATTGGAACGGAAAGAAGAGATCCTGTCCCGGGAATTATAAAATGCTATTGTCGCTACATAAATGATTTCGCTGCACAGATGAACCGGATCGACGAGTGCAAAAGACAGTTCAGCTTCATTTAGAATACAGTGCTGAGCTGTCTTTTATTTCTCTTATGGTATGTCTTTCGTGGTTTCTCTTTCTATTTTCTTTTTATCTTCTATATCCCTTCTGGTGTTATGCCGTTTTTTCAGCTGCCTGTCCGTAAGTCTTTTTTCTAACAAAGTAATAGCAGATCACCTGCATGATGATAGTAATGATCCAGGAACCCGGATAGGAAATAAAGAGGATGTAGAGACTTCTGTGGGATGGGAATATTCCAAAGATCCACAGAATTCTTGTGCCTACAGTTCCTATGACGGACAGGATCATGGGGACGGTGGATGATCCATGCCCCTCAGGGCTCCCGGAAAAAGATCCATGATTCCGCAGAGGAAGTAGGGGACGGTGGTAATAGACAGGATCTCAAGGCCTGCTTTGATAACTTCAGGATCCTCTGTGTAGATGGAGAGGACCGGGGAGCCGCCGAAATAGGCTCCACAGCCGAGAACACCTCCTACGATCACCGAAAGAATCAGGCAATCGATCAGAACTTTGTCCATTCGTTTGTATTTTCCCACACCGTAGTTCTGACTGGTAAAACTCATGCATGCCTGTGTTACGGCATTGATGGATACGTAGAGGAATCCGAGGATATTGTTGGCTGCCGTGTACCCTGCCATAGCTACCGAACCGAAGGAATTGACCGAGGATTGCAGCAGGGCATTGGAAAAGTTAATAACCGTACTCTGGATACCCGCCGGAACACCTACCTGAAAGATCTGCATCAGATAAGCTTTTTTCATGGTCAGTTTTGAGAATCGCAACTGATAGCTTCCCTCTGACCGATACAGACACCGCAGTACCAGAATACATGAAATCAGCTGCGAAATGACCGTTGCAATGGCAACACCTTCCACCGCCATATGAAAGAAAATGACCAGAATCATATTTAACACAGCATTGATCACACCCGAAATAATCAGATAGAATAGCGGGCGCTTCGTATCTCCTACCGCCCGCAAAATGGCAGCACCATAGTTATACACCATGAAAAATGGCATACCCAGGAAATAGATCTGCATGTATAATGTTGCCTGGGCAATCACATCCTCCGGCGTTCCCATCACTTCCAGAGACCAGCGGGAAAAGATCAGTCCGATCACTGCCATTGCCACACCGCTGATCAGTGCCAGTGCAATAGACGTATGAACCGTTTCTGACATTTCTTTTGTTTTTCCTGCTCCGTAGAACCTGGCCGCCAGTACATTGGTTCCCAGAGAAATTCCGATAAACAGGTTGGTAAAAACATTGATGAGTGCTGTTGTAGATCCTACGGCCGCCAGTGACTGGCTGCCGCTGAACCTTCCCACTACCACGATATCCACAGCATTGAACATCAGCTGCAGAATACCGGAAAGCATCAGCGGCAATGCAAAAGATATCAGTTTATCCATGATCGACCCGTTGCACATATCGATCTCATATTTATTATTTTTCATAGTGTGTTCTCCCTTACCTACGCCAGACGATCTGTTTCTTTTCTTTATATTCTGAACTATTTCCCCTATAAAATCAACATCTCTTTCTTTTATAATTATGCAAAATAACCACTGACTTTTTGCAAATTCGACATTTTTGAATTAAATACATCAATCCATTGAAATCGCTGTTTTTTTTCAGTATAATGACTAATGGTGATAGTGATTATACACCTATTGATAAGGAGGAATATATTATGGCAACATGGAAAAATCTGGACACCCTCTCATCTTATGATAAGCTTTCCGGACTGAAAAATCATGTGGATATTGCCACTGCAATGTCCGGAGAACAGGGTGGCGAACGTGTAAAGAACTACAGCACTCCAATGGCTGCAGGTTTACAGTACAATTACGCAGCAAAAGAAGTAGATGAAACTGTCCTGACAGCTCTGGCTGAACTGGCAGACGAAGCACAGTTAATTGATAAATTTGAGGAGCTGTACAACGGCGCTGTAATCAACACCGGCGAAAAACGTATGGTTCTGCATCACCTGGCACGTACACAGCTGGGTAATCCTGTCGTTGTTGACGGCGTTGACAAACGTGAATTCTATGTGGCACAGCAGAAAAAAGCTGCTGATTTTGCTAATAAAGTACATGCCGGTGAAATCGTAAACGAAGCCGGCGAGAAATTCACAACCGTTGTACAGATCGGTATCGGCGGAAGTGACCTGGGTCCCCGCGCTTTATATATCGCTCTGGAAAACTGGGCAAAAGCCAACAATACCTTCAAAATGGAAGCAAAATTCATCAGCAATGTAGATCCGGATGATGCAGCTGCTGTTCTGGCATCTGTAGATCTGGCACACGCACTGTTTATCGTAGTATCCAAATCGGGTACAACTCTGGAGACCCTGACCAATGAAGCATTCGTAAAAGATGCGCTGACAAAAGCAGGTCTGAATCCTTCCAAGCACATGCTGGCAGTTACCAGTGAGACTTCTCCACTGGCTAAGAGTGATGAATATCTGACTGCGATCTTCATGGATGACTATATCGGAGGACGTTACTCTTCCGTATCCGGTGTAGGTGGAGCGATCCTTTCTCTGGCTTTCGGACCGGAAGTTTTCGCAGAACTTCTGGATGGTGCAGCAGCCGAAGACAAACTGGCTACCAACCGTGATCTGTTGAAAATCCGGATATGCTGGATGCTCTGATCGGCGTATATGAAAGAAATGTACAGGGATATCCTTCCACAGCAGTTCTTCCATACTCTCAGGCACTGAGCCGTTTCCCGGCACACCTGCAGCAGTGTGATATGGAATCCAACGGAAAATCTGTCAACCGTTTCGGTGAACCGGTAGATTATGTAACCGGACCGGTCATCTTCGGAGAACCGGGAACCAACGGACAGCACTCTTTCTACCAGTTACTGCATCAGGGAACTGACATCGTTCCACTGCAGTTCATCGGCTTCAAAAACAGCCAGCTGGGTGTAGATGTGGATATCGAAAGCAGCACCAGCCAGCAGAAGCTGTGTGCAAACGTAGCTGCCCAGATCGTGGCATTTGCCTGCGGTAAAGAAGACGAAAATCTGAACAAAAATTTCAAAGGAAAACGTCCTTCCAGCATCATTGTAGGAGACAAACTGACACCGGCATCTTTAGGTGCCTGTTAGCTCACTTTGAAAACAAAATCATGTTCCAGGGCTTTGTATGGAATCTGAACAGCTTTGACCAGGAAGGCGTACAGCTTGGTAAGATTCTTGCAAAACGTGTTCTGGCTCATGATACCGACGGTGCACTGAAAGTCTTCAGTGATATGCTGAATATCTAAGCAAAACTGTTTGTGCAACGATATCAGATTTCCTTGTATTCATGGATTCCTGAACGTTGTCCTCTGTAAAAAGAAGCCATATCATCTTTCACAGGATGATATGGCTTCTTTTATCTCTTTACACATTTTCTGTGGCAGTTTTCTTTTTATAGAGATCATAATATTTTGAGGTTCTCTGCCGATATAACATCAGACAGCCACGAACACAAAGTTCCACCGCCATAGCATCCACATACCGTAAAGCCCCAGACTTTTTACAAGAATCATTGCCAGACCCAGCCGGACGATCCAGATACTTCCAAGATTCATAAGGCTTGGAACAAAGTATCACCTGCGCCACGAAGTGCTCCTGCTGCCACGATAGATGCTCCAAACAATGGTTCCGCCAGAAGTTCGATACGAAGTACCTGTGCCGCCAGTGTCCGTACGGATGGATCCGGTGTCAATACCCGGAATACAATCGGACAGATCAGCATCATGATCGCTCCGGTTGCAGCCATGAAGCATGCACCCATCGCTGTACAGATATTCCCATACCTTTTTGCCTGTTTCGCCTCACCTGCACCCACGCTTCTCCCAACCAGTGTTGTTGCCGCCGACCCAATACCATATCCCGGCATATAGCACAGACTCTCCGCTGTCAACTGCAAAAGAATTTGCCGCAATAGAAACAGCGCCCAATGGGGCGATGATCATTGTAGCTGCCACCATCGCACTGTTTATGGCTATTTCCTGCACTGCCACCGGCGTTCCGATCCGGAATGCTCTCTTTAATATCTCCGGATCATAGTGAAACCCTTCCGTTCTCCTGAGATGCAGTTTTTCATTGTGGACACAGCACCGCGCCGTCATGGTCAGGCTGACGCATGCACAGGCAAGCGCTGTTCCCATCCCGGCACCCATAACTCCGAATCTTGGTATCAGAAGTGCATTGAAAATCACATCCAACACACACATGATTGCATTCAGGATACTTGGTGTCACCATGTCTCCGCTGCACTGCAGGAAAGACGAATTCAGGGAATTGATCTGTGAAAACGGTACCATCAGCGCATAGACCATAAAATACGCCGATGCATCTTTCCGGATCTCCGGATTACCGCCCAGCCACACCGGCAGTCTTCCGCTGATGGAAAGTCCGATCAGACACAAAATTCCTGATACCAGAAGTGCAACCAGCAGACCATGGCATACCACCTGTCTGGCTTCTTTCTCTTTTTTCCCTCCAATATGATGTGCGACCTGTACGGAAAATCCCGCTGCTATCGCATAAGTAATTCCGCCAAACAACCAGGTAGTTGTTGCTACCAGACCGATCGCAGCAGAAGCATTTGCTCCCAGTGCTCCCACCATCGCAGAATCTATATATTGCATGGCTATTGTTGTAATTTGTGTCAGAATAGCTGGCAGGCTCAAATGCCATACTTCTCCAATCTGCTGCCACAATTCCTGACTGCGTTGTTCTCTCATTTTTCTTCCTCTTATCTTCCCGTTTTTTCCCTAACATTGCCATGGTCCGAATCATCTAATTTAGTTCCATTAGCATTTTATCTATATTTTTTTAATTTTTTCTCATTTTTGTTATACTTTCACAATTGATTATACTATCTCCCAGAGATTTTCACAATGGATATACTGCAAGTTTCTGCTTCATATACAGGATAACTGTTTTCTGCAAACATTTATGTCTCCCGGTGCTATTTTTTTTCTACCATCAATACCCGATCTTTTACTGTAATACCTGGTATCTGAGGCAGGGCGGTATCTGTATGACAGGAGCGGTAAAGATCCGCAAGTCTCACCGGTGTCTGTGCCGATGAATCGGTACGATTTTCATACAACCCGGTAAGAAAATCTCCCAGTGAGATCCCCTGCTCTTCCACGGCCTGCGACAGTTCCGAAAGACTGTCTGTTGTGAAAATACAGAGACTGTTTCCGAGGCTGCTCTCCGACTCCATTCCCGTAAGCACTTCTCTTAATCTCTCCCTGTTTTCCCGGAGAGAGGTACCAAAAATTACTGCTTTTACATGTCCGATATCCAGATACTGTTCCCTGGTCGCTTCGTAAGCAGTATGGATCTGCGCCCCATCCGAACCGGTAAAATACAGTTCGTTTCCCGGCTGCGTCTCTGCGCTTTGTTTCCTCTGCCCGGTGTCTTCGGCAAGCGATGCCATATGCATCCACACTGTATACCTTTGTTCTTCTTTCTGCCAGTCGATGCCGATCACCTGCGGATACGCCCGTTTTTCCGGTTCCACCGCCTGACAGGCAATAAGAAAAACAAATCCAGATACAAGCAGGCAAAACAGAAGTTTCACTCCAGTCCGGATGCTCTGCCTTTCTTTATCTTTTTCCATAAGATTTTCTCCTCGCCCATGCTGCACAGACCGTCATCATCAAACATACGGGCAGATAGATTCGACTTAACATCCTCGGGTACTGACGACTCCAGTTCCACTGCTCCTGTGCTGTTGTTCCCAGTAAAAAACAAAGAATCGCTGACGGAAGACGGCCAATGGAAATATGAATCCTGTCCGCCACATAGCTGCTGTAAAAGAAGATACTGCCTAGCAAAAAGGCCAGCGAAAACAATAGTATGCTTAAAAAAATCAAATCTACCCGTCTTAAAAAGCCACCGGGGAGCTCCACGCCCGCCATCACTTCCAGAATCGGACAAGTATTCATAGTTGTTGCATCTGTTCCAAAATTGACAGTGAGAAGCACCGCTCCCGTCAGAAACCAGAGGGACAACTGACCAATGGCCGGCGCAAGTCCTTCTTTTCTTCTTTTTTCTTTACTGTCACGAACCTGTACCGTCAGCCAGGTCATCAGACCGATGCCAGATCCGTATGCCACATATTTTCCGATGCTTTTCACACTCCGTTTCCAGTCAAACCCTGTTGTTTCCAGATGTTGATCGCCCCACACCATCTCCAGAGAAGTACTGTTTTGAACTGCAGCCAGCAACAGCAAGATCCCTCCCAGCCATGCTGCAACCCCCCATGAGATTTGCGCCAGCCGCCCCCGTGCCTGTACATGATGGGATCCTCCAGTGCCGCAAGAACAAAAATAAGAGAAAGTAATGTCTCCGGCACTCCGGAAACCAGATATTCTCCTGCCAGATGCCCGACTTTTCCCACCAGCCATCCACCGGTAAGCACCAGATAGCTCTCCCAGATTCCAGCTATCAGCCAGGCGGGAACTTTTCCCAGATACCGGATCGGATCCCGGAATACTGTCATCTGCTTCGAAGGATCCCGCTCCACAGGACGAGAAGTACACCGCCGATCAGGATTCCTACTGCTCCTTCTCTTCCGGTAATTCCGGAATTCCCCATATCAATCCCATGCCCAGTGCCGCAAGCAAGCACTGACAGTGCATCTGCGACCATGAGATTCTATTATTCTCTGCAAACATTGCCTCCGTCACTCCTCATTTTTCTATTTTTCCCTTAAGCGAACTCTCTGGAATCTTCGCGTATAGATCGGACGATACCGCATTTTCCTCATCGGTGCCCGCACCAGAAGATCCCGTTCGTCCTGATATCCGGCAATATCTTTTCCGATAAATGGCATCAGATATGGAATCTTAAAACTGGTCAGCCGGGCCAGATGTCCCAGAAGCAGATACAGCCCCAGTACGATTCCATACATGCCCAACAGTCCTCCAAGCAGAATAAAACCATATTTGATCAGCCTGAATGCCGAAGTACATTCTTCATTCGGTATAGCAAAAGAACTCAATGCACTTAACGCCACGATCACCACCGCCATCGGACTCACCAGATTGGCACTCACCGCCGCATCACCGATGATCAGCCTCCTACAATACCAATCGTTCCACTTAAAGCTCCTGGCATCCGAATCCCCGCCTCACGGATCAGTTCAAATGCCAGTTCCATAAACAATACTTCCAGAAGACTTGGAAACGGAACCCCCTGCCGGGACTCTGCAAAGGACAGGATCAGATTGGTCGGCAGGATCATCGTATGGAACCCAATCACTGCCAGATATGTTCCGGATAACAAAAAAGAAAAGATCATCGCCGCATATCGGATCACCCGTTCAAAAGAGGCAATCTCAAACCGGTTATAACGATCCTCCGTCACATTCATAAAATCCTGAAATACACTGGGGAGCAACAATGCTACCGGTGAATTGTCACACAACAGAACAACTCTTCCATCCAGTACTTCCATCGCAGCAAGATCCGGTCGTTCGGTAGTCTGAAACTGTGGAAACGGTGACACCCAGTCCTCCTCTGTCAGCTGCTCAATGATTCCACTGTCAAGAACCCCATCAATTACAAATTGATCAATGCCCCGCCGGATCTGTTCCAGCACTTCCGGATATACCAGCTCTTTCATATATACCAGTACCAGCCTTGTATTTGACCGCACACCTGCGGTCAGCTCTTCTACTTTCATATCTGTACTCCGGATTCTTTTTCGGATCAGTGCTGTATTGGTTTACCGACTCGGTAAATCCTTCGTTGGATCCCCTCAGCACCTTTTCTGTATCTGTATTATCTACAGAGCGTGCGGGATATCCCTTACTTCCGATTTTCAGCCTTTATCATATCCCTCTACCAGAAGAAGCAGATTCCCTGCCAGCATTGCATTCATCCTTCTTCCCGGGTCTGCAGTGGCTGTGCTTCCGAAAGCCCCAGGCTGTTTGCTTCCACTGCCTGATACACTTCTTTCGGATCTTTCCTCGCCATGTCGATAAACATCCGTCCAAGCACTGATTCTTCCAGGATCAGATTCGGTACGGTATTTTCCACATAGATGGCAAGCGCAGAGACGCTGCCGTCTTTCCCGAGTCTCATGGGCTGGAGTTTAATATCCGAACACCCTTCGCAGCGGCTTCGAAACCAGACCTCGTTTTCTTCCAGATTTTTTGTTACCGGTGTTCCATCTGTCAGGAAAACAAAGCCGCTCAGGTCACCGGACATACTCTTCATTTCCTGATTGGAAACGGAAGTTTCCTCCCTTTTGTTACCTGTATTTCAACATCTGAAATTGTCTCATAAGTACCTTTTTCAAAACTCAGAGTATATGTACCCGCCGGAATCCTACGGAATTGATACTGTCCACTCGCATCGGTCTCAGTCTGTGCCACAACGGTATCGCCCTGTTTTAAGCTTACCGTTACACCTGCCAGTGCAGCATTACCGCTTGTAACGGTTCCTGCAATATTTCCGGACAGATTTTTTACGGAAAAATCAATGCCGCTGACACTTTGACCAGATACAACTTCTACGCTGCTGTTTGGTCCCTCAATCTCGGCTCCATCTAATTCAGCACTGATGGTATACTTACCCGGTTTTAAGGAATCAAAGCTATAGTCTGTTTTTTCTCCATCCAGCAGAATTGTTTTTGTATAAACATCCCCTGTCTCACTCTGTGCACGTAAAATCAGATTTTCACCGGTCAGATCAGAAGAAATTGTTCCGGAAACTTTTCCCATTTCCACTGCATCGGTAGATTTCACAAAGGTAACATCATCAATATTGCACCATGCATTTGCTTCTCCGTCTGCCTTGAAACCAACCGTTACTTTTCCGCCGGAAACAGTTACATTTTTCATTGTAACGTCTGTCCATTCTGACTGATTCTGTGGAATATCGATGTTCATGGATACATCACCGGATTCTGCATACATCTGCAGTTTCTGGAAGTTTCCACCATTTTTAATTTTGGCACTCATATCATAAGTTCCATCCGGCAGGGCAACATACTGATTACTCTGGATCGTCTGTGATACGCCACAGGAGAAATCTGTGCTGTCGCCCAGGCGCAGTGCATATTTTCCGGTTGTTGTGGTTCCATTGTTATTAATCGGGCTTTTTCCTTTTGTCACCTGATTCGTCCAGCCTGCCAACGCTGTACTGCCCACACGATCTGCATCAAAGCTGCCATTTTTTACATAGTTATTTTTATCTGCAACCGTCCATGTTCCAGTCTCTGCGTCCAGATTCCATGCACTCAGAGAATTGTAATATGGAGTTCCGTCTTCTGTAAAAGATAACGGGCACCACTGGTTATAACCAAGTCCGTTTCTGGCAAAATCTGCCCAACGGTCTCCACAGAATAATACGGTCTCCTGCTCGGTTCCTTTTACGGTGTAGAAAAATCCAGTCTGGGTTACATGGCAGAAGTCATCGCTGCAGCCCGGCATTATCTTCATATTTGTCTCTGGATTCTTTGCTTTTGCAGCCAGATAGGACTCATCTAAGCTATCAAGTACCATATAATATGCATGAGAAGCATTCCATCCATACAAATCTGATGCGCAGATATAATATTTGCCATTGTACTTGAACATGCAGTTTCCTTCACGCCCTGCTCCTTTGTATACCATATAAGAAGGTCCAAGTCCTACTTTACCATCTGCCTGTGTCTGAATCTCAGAGATAAAGAT
>ENA-OQCN01000486-OQCN01000486.1-human-gut-metagenome-genome-assembly--contig:-NODE-486-length-21143-cov-2.693424_pt1 | contig 21143 bp, 22 predicted proteins | sample MGYA00242497_ERZ504576 | MGnify/ENA primary metagenome ERZ504576 (study PRJEB26092, sample SAMD00036296) | human gut metagenome | host: Homo sapiens | study: EMG produced TPA metagenomics assembly of... | reverse complement strand
TAGAAAACTGCCATATTCCGATCTGTCTCTGGAAGGATGGAACGGAGATGCACTGACAGAAAAGTTCAACTCCCCTGTATGAAGAACTGTACAAACCATGTCTGGCATGTGGTACCTGTACCTTCGTATGTCCGACCTGCCAGTGTTACGATATCAAAGATTATGACACCGGACATGGTGTAAAGAGATACCGCTGCTGGGATTCCTGTATGTACTCCGATTTCACCATGATGGCGCATGGAAATAACCGTACCAGCCAGCTGCAGAGATTCCGTCAGAGATTCATGCACAAACTGGTATATTACCCGGCAAACAACAACGGCATGTACTCCTGTGTGGGATGTGGCCGCTGCGTGGAAAAATGTCCGGCATCCTTAAATATTGTAAAAGTTATCAAAGCATTTGAAAAACAGGGAGGTGACAAATAATGAGCGAATGTACCTGTCATAAAAATTACACGCTGGATACCCTGATCCCTAAAGTTGGTATCATCACAGATATCCGTCAGGAGACACCGGATGTAAAGACATTCCGTGTCAATGCACCGGACGGAGGAAAATTATTTGAACATATGCCGGGTCAGTGTGCCATGGTATGTGCACCGGGTGTAAGTGAAGGTATGTTTTCCATTACTTCTTCACCGACCAATAAAGAGTACCAGGAATTCAGTATTAAGAAATGTGGTATGCTTACCGACTACCTGCACAGCCTGCAGGTAGGTGATGAGATCACAGTCCGCGGACCATACGGAAACCATTTTCCGGTAGAAACCGAATTAAAGGGTAAAAACCTGCTGTTTATCGCCGGCGGTATCGGTCTGGCACCACTTCGTTCTGTAATCAACTACGTACTGGATAACCGTGAGAACTACGGAACTGTAGATATCCTTTACGGATCCCGTTCCGCTGACGATCTGGTTCAGTTAAAAGAGATCCAGGAAGTGTGGATGAAAGCAGAAGGCGTAAACGTATATCTGACCATCGACCGTGAACAGGAAGGCTGGGACGGTCATGTAGGATTTGTTCCGACTTATCTGAAAGAGATCGGATTCGACACTGACAAAGTAGCTCTGGTCTGCGGACCGCCAATTATGATCAAATTTGTTCTGGCTGGTCTTCAGGAAATGGGATTCACCAAAGAACAGGTGTACACAACCCTGGAGCTTCGTATGAAATGTGGTGTTGGTAAATGCGGACGTTGCAATATCGGATCCAAGTACGTATGTAAAGACGGCCCGGTATTCCGCTTTGATGAAATCGACGAATTACCTAACGAGTATTAAGAAAGGACTGGTACCGACAAATGGAAAAAATGGTAAATGTATATTTTTTCGGTAAAAAATATAGTGTGCCTGCAGAACTGACAATTATGACAGCTATGGAGTATGCCGGTTACACTCTGAAAAGAGGATGTGGATGCGTCATGGTTTCTGCGGAGCCTGCGCAACAATCTACAGAATCAAGGGTGACAATGAGCTGAAAACCTGTCTGGCCTGTCAGACACAGGTTCAGGAAGGCATGTATGTGGCAAGTATCCCATTCTTCCCGACCGATAAGAGAACATACGATATCGAAGAGATCAAACCGAATGCTCAGATCATGATGGAACTGTATCCGGAAATCTACAGCTGTATCGGATGTAACGCATGTACAAAAGCATGTACACAGGATCTGAATGTTATGCAGTATATCGCATACGCACAGAGAGGTGAGCTGGAGAAATGTGCAGAAGAATCCTTTGACTGTGTAGGCTGCGGATGCTGTTCTGTAAGATGCCCGGCTGGTATTTCTCATCCGATGGTAGGTCTTCTGGCAAGACGTCTCACAGGAAAATATATTGCACCGGAAGCAAAACATCTGACAAAGAGAGTGGAAGAGATCCACGAAGGTGCTTACGATGACCTGATCGAGAAGATCATGCAGAAACCGATCACAGAAATGGAAGAACTTTACAACAACAGAGATATTGAGAAATAGGAGGGCGTAAAATATGTATGCACCATATCCGGAAAATATGATGGAATCTATCAAAAAGGTAGAGGCTACAAGAGCACAGCGTATGGTAACAGAGCCAAGACGTCTGACAGCAGACGAAAAAGACGCTCTTTTGAAAAAATTCCATCCAGATTATAACCCAGACGCATTTGCTGAGATCAAAGTTGGACCGAACAAAGGTCAGAAAGCTCCTCTGGAGCTGGCTGATATGCTTCATTCCCACAAGCCGCCTGATGACTGACAATGTAGATCTTACAAAGTAGATTACGATGTAGATGTACTTGTTATCGGTGGTGGTGGAGCAGGTTCTTCCTGTGCTATCGAAGCACACAAAGCAGGTGCAAACGTAATGATCGTTACAAAACTGCGTATTGGTGATGCCAACACCATGATGGCTGAAGGCGGAATCCAGGCAGCAGACAAAGAAAACGACTCACCGGTACAGCATTATCTGGACTGTTTCGGTGGCGGACATTTGCTGCAAAACCAGAACTGGTAAAAAGACTGGTTATGGAGCTCCGGATGCTATCAAATGGCTGAACGAGCTGGGTGTTGAATTTGACAAACAGGCAGACGGAACTATGGTAACTACCCATGGTGGCGGAACTTCCAGAAAGAGAATGCATGCTGCAAAGGACTACTCCGGAGCAGAGATCATGCGTACTCTGCGTGATGAAGTAATCAACCGTGCAATCCCGGTTGTTGAATTTACATCAGCAGTAGAACTGATCAAAGATGAAAAAGGTCAGGTTGCAGGAGCTGTTCTTCTGAACATGGAAACAGGTGACTACTCTGTTGCAAGAGCAAAAACAGTAGTTATCGCAACCGGTGGTGCAGGAAGAATGCATTATCAGGGATTCCCGACATCCAACCATTACGGTGCAACTGCCGATGGTCTGGTTCTGGGATACAGAGCAGGTGCTGCCCTGTTATATCAGGATTCTATCCAGTATCATCCGACAGGAGCAATCTACCCGTCACAGATCCTTGGTGCACTGGTAACTGAAAAAGTTCGTTCCGTTGGTGCACAGCTGGTTAATGCAAACGGTGAAGCTTATATCCATCCGCTGGAGACTCGTGATGTCAATGCATCCGGTGTTATCCGCGAGTGTGAAGAAGGCCGTGGCGTAGATGTTCCGGGCGGAGCAAAAGGTGTATGGCTGGATACTCCTATGATCGAGATCCTTGGTGGTGAAGGCACCATTGAGAAGAGAATCCCGGCTATGTTCCGTATGTACATGAACTACGGTATCGATATGAGAAAAGTTCCGATCCTGATCTACCCGACACTGCATTATCAGAACGGTGGTCTGGAAATCACAGGAGACGGATTCACAAAAGAAATCCCGAACCTTCTGGTTGCCGGAGAAGCTGCAGGCGGAATCCACGGAAGAAACAGACTGATGGGTAACTCCCTTCTGGATGTTATCGTATTCGGTAGAAACGCAGGTAAGAAAGCAGCTGCAAAATGCAAAGATGTTGAACTGGGTGAGATGAACCTGGATCACGTAAAAGCGTATGATGAGGAACTGAAAGCAGCCGGTGTTGAAACAGATCACGTTTCTCCGTTACTGCTTCCACATTATGCAAGACACGAAAGATAAGAAACAGACAGGTAAGAAGGCATACCAGACGAGGGGAAACTCTCGTCTGGTTACCGATACAGGACATTTCAGAGAAATAGAAGATTTTGCTGATCAGACTATTATCTCTGGTTCAGAAGAATAAAAAGGAGTGGAGTGGAATGCGAGAGATAGACGTAAAGCAGATCACTGATGTAGTGGAAAAGCTTTGTATCGAAGCAAATGAGCATCTTCCGGAAGATGTAAAATGCGCGATTAAAAACTGCCGTGCCTGTGAAGACGGTGAGATTGCAAAAGGAGTTCTGGACAATATCATCGAGAACTTTGAGATCGCAGACAATGAATGTGTACCGATCTGTCAGGATACCGGTATGGCCTGTGTTTTCCTGGAAATCGGTCAGGACGTACATATGGTAGGCGGAGATCTGGCAGATGCTATCAATGAAGGAGTTCGCCGCGGATATGACAAAGGATATCTGAGAAAATCCGTAGTAAAAGATCCTGTTCGCCGTGGAAACACCGGTGACAATACACCGGCTATGATCTATACAGAGATCGTTCCGGGAGAAAATATCAAGATTACCGTAGGACCGAAAGGATTCGGAAGCGAAAACATGAGTGCGATCCGTATGTTCAAACCTTCTCACGGTCTGCAGGGAATCAAGGATTTTATCATTGAGACAGTTGAAACAGCAGGTCCTAACCCATGCCCGCCGATGGTAGTCGGTGTTGGTATCGGCGGAACTTTCGATAAAGCAGCCCTTCTGGCCAAGAAAGCTCTGATGAGACCACTGGATTCCTCCAATCCGGATCCGTTCTATGCAGATCTGGAAAAAGAAATGCTGGAGAAAATCAATGAACTGGGTATCGGACCACAGGGATTTGGCGGAAAGACAACAGCAATCGGACTGAATATCGAGACCATGCTACCCATATCGCAGGTATGCCATGTGCCATCAATATTAACTGTCATGTAACCCGTCACAAAACGGAGGTGATCTAATATGGCTAAGAAGATAACACTGCCTCTTACAGAGGAACTGGCAAAAACACTTCACGCAGGAGATCAGGTACTGTTAACAGGTACAATCTATACCTCCCGTGATGCAGGACACAAGAGAATGTGTGAAGCACTGGCAAAAGGAGAGAAGATTCCTTTTGATCCCACAGATGCTACCATCTACTATGTAGGACCGACACCTGCAAAACCAGGTCAGGTTATCGGATCTGCCGGACCGACTACCAGCGGTCGTATGGATGCATATGCACCGACGATGATGTCCGTAGGTGCCCGTGGAATGATTGGTAAGGGTGCCCGTCTTCCGGAAGTTGTGGAAGCAATGAAAAAATACAGCGGTGTATACTTTGGTGCCATCGGAGGAGCAGGCGCTCTTCTGGCAAAATGTATCAAAAAAGCAGAACTGATTGCTTACGAAGATCTGGGAGCAGAAGCACTGCGTAAACTGTATGTGGAAGATATGCCGCTGGTTGTTATCATCGACAGTGAAGGAAACAATCTGTACGAAGAGGGAAGAGCGGAATATTTGAAAGGAAAAAAGAACTAATTAAATAACGCAAAAGAAATGGAGAAATACTACGATGGATATGGAAATGATTACTGACCTGATGGAAGCCGTGATGATTCTTTGCTTTGGACTGTCCTGGCCGATTTCCATCCGGAAATCATGGGTTTCCAGAACTGCGAAAGGAAAGAGCCTTTTCTTTGAGTGCTTTATCTGGATCGGTTATGTATTCGGTATCGCTCGCAAATTCATGCAACTCGGCATGGGCGTAGAGACCAGTTGGCTGTTTTATCTTGCATGGTTCTTCTATTTTCTAAATATAGCTGAAATTACGATCGACATACTTCTTTACTTTAGAAATGTAAAATTAGATAAAGAACGAGACGCAAAACAGGCATAAATGATATGGACTGCTGTCAGAACACAGTATCAAAGTGTTCCGACAGCAGTTTTTTGCGCCCTTTCAGACTCCATCCGAAAAAATGCGACAAAAGTCAGAAAATGTCGTTAAAAATAAAACAGTTTCATGGAAATGAAGATTTTTATTTTAGTTGCAGAAAGATAAAATAATAGAAAAACAGGAACGCACAAAAGCGCAAAGGAGGAGAAAAAGTATGGGAGAATTAACACATAAAGCGACACGAGCCGCATTCGGGAAGGCGATTGAGCTGACCTTAAAACACGTGGAAAAAGACAGAGAAAAAGGGCTTTTACAGCTGGTAGATCTGACAGAAAAATTCATGGGAGATAATTTCCCATCAGAATCATATGAAGGAGCAAGAAACCTGATTCGGGATCCGGAGTCCAAGTGGATGCAGTATGTGAACCGTGCACTGGATGAGATCCATCCGAACGTGATCAAACAGACGGCATTGAATCTTGGCTTTGAAGCGGCATTTCACGGAACAAAAACGATCCGTGCGATGCGAGAGACACATCAGTGCAATATTCCGTGGCTGATCCTGATGGATCCAACCAGCGCCTGCAACCTGCACTGCACTGGCTGCTGGGCTGCAGAGTACGGTCACAAACTGAATCTGTCTTATGAAGATCTGGACCGGATCATCACACAGGGAAAAGAACTGGGTATTTATTTTTATATGTATACAGGCGGCGAGCCTCTGGTGCGGAAAGCGGATATCATTAAATTGTGTGAAAAACATTACGACTGTGAATTCCATGCATTTACCAACGGTACCCTGGTAGATGATGCCTTCTGTGAGGAGATGCAGCGGGTAGGAAACCTGTCTCTGTCGATCAGCCTGGAAGGTTTTGAGGAAGTCAACGACCTCAGAAGAGGAGTTGGTGTTTACGATAAAGTCATGGCAGCCATGGACAAGTTAAAGAGCCACGGACTGATCTTCGGAACATCGATCTGCTATACAAGCAAAAATATTGAGACAGTAACTTCTGATGAATTCCTGGATATGATCATCGACAAAGGATGTCGTTTCACCTGGTATTTCCATTATATGCCGGTTGGAAATGAAGCCGCTGTGGATCTGCTTCCGACCAAAGAACAGAGAGAATATATGTATCACAGAGTCCGTGAGATCCGTGGTGCTACAGGAGGCAAACAGATTTATGCCATGGATTTCCAGAACGACGGAGAATTCGTTGGCGGCTGCATCGCCGGAGGAAGAAACTACTGTCATATCAATGCCAATGGAGATGTGGAACCGTGTGTATTTATCCATTACTCTTCTGCAAATATCAAAGAAGTGTCCCTGTTAGAAGCACTGAAACAGCCGTTGTTTATGGCTTACCGGGATCATCAGCCATTTAATAACAATCACCTGCGACCATGTCCGATGCTGGAGAATCCGGAGATCCTGCAGGAGATGGTAGAACAGACCGGAGCAAAATCCACCGATCTGCAGTCCCCCGGAGACTGTGGAACATCTCTGCGGAAAGTGTGCGGACTACGCCTGTCAGTGGAAAGAAACCGCAGACAAACTGTGGGAAGAGCACCCGTATGTTCACAAAGGCTACAGCAATTACAAGAAAAAATAAGTAAAAATTTCCATAGACGCTCTTTTTGTGTTAAAATAAGCCGAAGGATAACACGGGGAGAGACATCTATGGAACGAAAAGGAGAAGCAACGAAACATCAGCTGGCGGAAAGCTTTAAAGAACTGATGTTGAAAGGCTCATTTGATAAAATTACCATTCGGATGATAACAGAGCAGGCGGGAGTGATCCGGCCTACTTTTTATAATTATTTTCAGGACAAATATGAAGTGATGGAGTGGCTTCTGGAAGAAGAAGTCTTCCGAACGGTTTTTGAGATGGTGGAAGACGGGATGGAACGGGAAGCAATCTATCTGCTGTTTCGGAAGATGGAGAAAGATCAGCAGTATTATCAGAAAGCGTTTGAGGTCACCGGACAGAACGGGTTTGAAGAGATTCTGGCAGGCAAGCTTCGCAAGCTGATCCGACAGATGATGAAAAATCATAAGATCACACTTCAGAAACTGGAAGGTCTGAGAGATATCAATATCTTTCTGGAATTTCATACACTTACGGTAGTCAATGGCTTAAAATACTGGCTGACCAGCCGGGAAGTACATATGAGCGCGGACGAAGCACTGGAATTTTACCGGTTTTTGATGTCACATCCGATTCTGGATGTGGTAGGACAGGTGGAGGATTATACAGAGCAGGAACAGACAGAGGGCTGACGGTATGAGTGAATTACAGAATTGAAAAAGAGATGGATTCCGGGGCGAGAAAATGATCGTGCTGCCGACGGAGTCTTTTCAGGATTATGTAGAACATCCACTGGTAAGGAGGCTGTATCTGACGGATGTGGGAATATTTCCCCGCGCGGAATATCATTTCAGAGAACGAAAAGACGGAAGTTGAAGTTCCGGAAGAATGGCTTTCCGTATGTGTAAGATTATACTTTCACAGTGTATATCATGATGCAAAAATATATGTAAATGGCGAACTGGCAGGAGAACATAAGAATTCCGGATATACACCTTTTACAGTAAATATTTCCGAATACATAAAAGAGGGAAAAAATATAATTACGGTAGAAGCAGATAATCGTTTTTCGCCGGATATGCTTCCGGTAAATCGAAGCTTTGACTGGGCGAACGATGGAGGAATAATTCGTCCGGTAGAACTTTGGGTAACCGGAAAGCAATATATAAAGGAACTGACAATTACAGCAAAACCGATAATCCTTGAAAAAGAAGGCTCTCAGATAAAAATAACCTGCAGAAACAATTTACCGAGTTATACAGTTCAGGGATACAGTCTTCTGGTTCTTGACAAAGAAAACAAGAAGGAGATCCGGATACCAAAGCTACTCCCGGGCATGAGTTGGACAACGATTCTGGAAAAAGGGGATGTTACGGTTCAGATCTTACGGCCGAATGGTGAGGTTGTGGTAGAAAAATAAAATTACGGGATGGAAAGTCCTGATTAAAGATTAAGATGTGATATTCATGGAGAGCGTTTCAAGTTTTGTGTAAACAGAAAAAACTGATATAAGATATGTCATTAGTTATCGAGGACAGAACCTGTTTTTCAGGGTTCTGTCCTTGTTTGTATTATAATGCAGTTTTAAGGCATGTCAAGCAGGACTGGCTGTGCCAGCCCTGCCTGGGATACTCCCTGAATTGAAACAGTCATACAAGTTCCTTTCTCTTGAATTACATATCAATAATTGATCCGTTGGTCCAATTATTGATTTAAGCAGTCACTTTCTCATCCAAAGCCCTGACCTCATCTATCGTAAGTTCTGTTATTTTAGCTATTTCTTCATATGTCAGTTTTCCGGACTCCAGCATACCTTTTGCAACCTTAATCGCTGTTTCCCGTGCAGTTTCTTTTCTCATCTCTTCCAGCACTCTGCTCATAGCCGCAACTCCTTTCTCGTCTTCTTTAAAATACCGAACCCGATCCGCCAGAATTTTATAATTCATTTTTCCGGCATCTGTACAGTAAAAATCATACATCAGTTTTCCTAACGCGGATTCATCTTGTATCTGTGAGTTCACATATATAATATGTGCTTCATCACCAAATAATTTACCGGTTTCTGTTACCGTTCTGTCGACGTGATAGATCGGTAATCCTGCTTTCATTATATCATTTTCCGTAATAAAAATAATATAGGATTCACACAAATTTTCATATTTTTCACCAGGCTCTGTCACATTAGAATCAATAAGACTGCTGTTATATCTTGCCCGTTTTACCGAAGCACCCTTATCACTTCTCTGGATTTCGATGTTGTATACTTTGTTATCCACATCAACAGCAAGTATATCCAGACTTACCGAACGTCCCTGCAAATTCTTGATATCCTGCTGTCCATTTACATGTATCACTTTCAGGTCTGTGCGGTTCAGAATAATCTGAAGTAAAAGTTCTGTACATGCCTTGTCCTCAAATACCTTTTGCATGAAATCATCATCCAGCAATCGCAGTCCCCTGAGGCGCCGCAAATCTTCTTCATGCTTCCGGGCAAAATCGATTTGTTTTGCAGCTTTTTTTCCCATGCTATCGCTTTTCATCCTTCGTCTGTTTTTTGTTTTTCATATGGGGAATCAGATAACCGAATGGTCTTAGAATTGTTTCCCAGATATGTCTAAACTTAGAATAGCATATGCGCTATACGGTGTCAACTCTTACTGTGCTTTTTATTATATTAGTCATTGTGCAATCGTCCATCCCGTATTACAATCAATCATAGAGTATTATGAACGAAAGATAATCGCAGATTTTCACAAAATGAAGGAAATATATCAAAATAAGAAAGAAAACTTGCAAAATAATAAAGGCGGAAGGAACAGGGAGATGACATTCAGAGAACAGATCAGAAATCTTGCCGGCAGTCAGTCATACAGCAGAGGGTTGCAGATTTATAACAGAGGAAAAGTATTGCGTTTCCATATAGAAGAAGCAGAAGGTGTTCATGCGGATGAAAATGTGATTATCGAAGCGGATGTGGAAGGAAGCCGCAGTACACCATACCATGTGTATCTGATGTGGAATACGGTCTGGGAAGATCTTGTTGAGTCAGAGTGCAGCTGTCCGGCTTTCTGGGAGTATGATGGGATATGTAAGCATTGTGTGGCGGTTCTTCTGAGATATTACTATGAGACAAAGAATCGGACGGGTCAGATGAATTTGATGCAGATACCGGGTATACAAAAGGGAATGGCAAGAAAAACAACAGGAAGTATCCAGCAGCTGCTTCAAAAAGGTGCACTGGTGAAAAGTCTTCCTATGATTCAGGGGGATATCTGTGGAAAAGTCCGTCTGGAACCGCATGTGGTTGTGGAAAACACCGGGATCACCGTCAGCTTCAAGCTTGGAATCAACCGGATGTATGTACTGAAAGATGTTTTCGGTTTTGCAAGAGCGATAGAAAACCATGAGAAAGTTTTTTATGGGAAAAATCTGCAGTTTATCCATGCTGTTGAATCGTTCGTTCCACAGTCCCGACCACTGGTATCTTTTCTTGTGCAGTGGGCAGAGAAAAATGAATATCGGTATGGAGGATATCACAGCTATTATTCGGTTTATGGGAATGCCAGGGAAAAACAGATTGATTTGTCTGCCAATGATATGGAAACTTTTCTGGAGCTGATGAAGGGACAGGAGATCCTGGCATCCGTGTTTTACATGGATGAGAAGCCGTGGAAAATTGTGGAACAGATACCGGAGAGAACGCTGAAGATTCTGGGAAAAACGGATGGAATTGAAGTAAGTATCAATCGATTGTCGGAAATAAGAGGAAACAGATACAATATATTTTTTTCGGGTAATCAGATTATGATGGAACCGATGAAAAGAATGGAACCGGTAAAAGAATTCCTGGAATGCATGGCGGAGATCCCGGAACGGAAGATTTTTGTGGAAAAGACAGATGTTCCGTTGTTTTGTATGGAACTTCTTCCGGCGTTGGAACAGTGTTTTGAATGTACAAAAGAAAATTTTGATGAACAGCAGTATGGTGTGGCGATTCCGGAGTTTTCGATCTATCTGGATGCACCACAGACAGATATGATCACCTGCAGACCGCAGGTGCAATATGATAAAAAAGTATACAGTCTGTATGAGACCAGGGATGTGGCACTGCGGGATCTTGGAAAAGAAGCGGCAGTACGGGAAGTGATTCAGCGGTACGGGGAAGCATATGACGAACGACAGAAAGCTATGGTGATCACGGATGAGGATAAAATATATGATCTCCTGACAGAAGGAATTCCGGTATTTCAGCAGCTGGGGGAGGTATATATATCAGATACGCTGAAAGGAATGCAGGTGCATCCGTCACCGAAAGTTGCGGTAGGAGTATCGATTGACAGTGGTCTGATGCAGCTGAAAATGACAGCGGGAGAAATGTCAAAAGAGGAACTGATCGATATTCTGTCACGTTATAATAAAAGGAAAAAATATTATCGTCTGAAGGATGGAAGCTTCGTTCAGAAAGAAGACAGCGGTCTGGATATACTGTTAGATCTGAAGGAAACGCTGCAGCTGACAGATCAGCAGCTGATGCAGGAGAGCGTTCCGGTGGATACCTACCGGGCGTTGTATATAGATCAGCAATTACGGGACAATCCGGTGATTTCTTCGGTGAGGGATAAGAATTTTCGTTCGCTGATCCGTAACATGAAAACCGTAGAAGACAATGATTTTGAGATTCCTGCGGAACTTGAACCCATCCTGCGCGGATATCAGAAGACAGGTTTTCTGTGGTTAAAAACGCTCAGTGCGAATGGATTTGGCGGAATCCTCGCCGATGATATGGGACTTGGAAAAACGTTGCAGGTGATCTGCTATCTGCTTTCCGAGTATCAAGAACGTGAAATACAGGAAAAAAGTAAGAAAGAGCCGGTGGAAAAAGAGCAGGATATCGAGAATGAGGGACGGCAGCGGGAAAAGGAGAGTTCAGATGACCGGCTGCGGCGGAATGCGCTGATCGTTGCACCGGCTTCCCTGGTCTATAACTGGAACAGTGAACTGGAACGTTTTGCTCCCCGGCTTGCAGTAAGAATGATCGTAGGAACGGCTGCGCAGCGCCGCACACTTCTGGAAGCAGCAGATGAGGGAGAGATTCTGATAACTTCCTATGATCTGCTCCGCAGAGACATCGATTTCTATAAAAAGTACCGTTTCCGCTGTCAGATCATCGATGAAGCACAGTATATCAAAAACCACAGCACCCAGGCTGCAAAAGCTGTGAAAAAGATCCAGGCAGACACTCGGTTTGCCCTCACCGGAACACCGGTAGAGAACCGGCTGAGTGAACTGTGGAGCATCTTTGATTATCTGATGCCCGGATTTTTATACAGTTATTCCCGCTTCCGTGAGGAACTGGAAGTACAGATTGTCCAGCATGAGAGCGAGGAAGCCAGTGAACGGCTGCGAAAAATGATTCGACCTTTTGTGCTGCGAAGACTGAAGAAAGATGTACTGCGAGATCTTCCGGAAAAACTGGAAGAAAATATGTATACCCGTCTGGAAGGAGAGCAGCAGAAGTTATACGATGCGCATGTAAAACGGATGAAACTTCTGTTAGATAAACAGAGCGAGGAAGAATTCAACACTTCCAAAATCGTTATCTTATCCGAACTGACCAAACTGCGTCAGATCTGCTGTGACCCGGCATTGCTTTTTGAAGAATATAAAGGAGAGTCGGCAAAGCTTGAGATGTGTGTGGATCTGATTCGAAACGCGGTGGAAAACGGACATAAGATTCTTGTATTTTCCCAGTTTACCACGATGTTGAGCCGGCTGGCAGACCGGCTGGAGAACGAAGAAACGGCGTACTATATGCTGACCGGTTCGACCGGAAAGGAAAAGCGGGCAAAGCTGGTGGAGGAGTTTAATAAAGAAGATAACTCAACAGCTGTTTTTCTGATCTCCCTGAAAGCCGGAGGCACCGGTCTGAATCTGACGGCGGCGGATATTGTGATTCACTACGATCCGTGGTGGAATCTGGCAGTCCAGAACCAGGCGACAGACCGTGCCCACCGGATCGGGCAGAAAAACGTAGTCAATGTCTACAAACTGATCGCAAAAAGATACGATCGAAGAAAATAATTGTAAAGCTGCAGGAGAAAAAACATGCCCTGGCGGATCAGATACTGAGTGGCGAGGACATGGGAAGCGGCAGTTTTTCCAGAGAAGAGATTCTGGAACTGCTGGGTGGCAAGTAAGAATCTGGGGTAACTGTTCAGAAGCTACTGCGAAGATACTGAACAGTTACAGGTTGAAAGATAATTCTGGGAGAAGGTATATATTAATCCATCCTTTCACCCAGGATTATTTTTTTCAGCTCTCTTGCTCCGGAATTCAGAGGGTGCTGATGATCATGAACCAGGCATATGTGGCGAAGAGGCAGCTTTTCGGATATTGCAATCTGAAGAACCTCCTGTTTTGCCAGAGATTCCAAAGCCATAGGTTCCGGAAGAAATGCCAGTCCCAGATTGTTTTTTACCAGAGGAAGGATCTGGTCTGTAGTAGCAGCCTCAGTATCAGGTATGAGTTCCAGCTCCTGGGAAAGAAAAAGCTGATTATAGAACTGAAAAGTGGCAGTTTCTCTCCCCAGGCAGATGAAAGGATATTTCTTCAAATCTGAAAAACAAAGTTCCTTTTCGGAAAGAGCGGAAAAAGAAGGTCCACCGATAAGGATCTCCCGGAAGGACTGCAGCGGAGTAAGGTGCAGTGGCGGTTCCGCAGGAACAGGGGTTGATAAAACAGCAAAATCGATTTTCCGCTTTTTACAGCTGCGATAGCCTGGGGTGAAGAGTAGTTATAGATTTTCAGTCGAATTCCCGGATATGCGGTACGGAAAGCCTTCAGCTTACAAAGCAGAAAAATATTCAGCGCCGTCTCTGTGGCTCCGATAGTAACGCTCCCGTGGGTCAGAGAAGCACTATCAGATAACTCCTCCTCAGCGATAAATAATTGAGCCATGGCAACAGAAACGTGGGTGTAGAGCTGCTCGCCTTCCGGAGTGAGCTGTATCCCTCGATTGGTGCGGATAAATAAGTGTTGTGCAGCTGCTGTTCCAGACAGTTCATAGCCCGGGTTACATTTGGCTGCGTGCTTCCCAGTGCCCGGGCAGCCTTCGTGAAACTGCCATATTTGGCAACATAATAAAAAATTTTATAGTATTCAAAATTAACGTTCATGGGTGTACCTCTGATATATCAAAAAATAATATATAACATATCTATTATAGCTTTTACTTATTATTGTGTCCATAGTATAATTGTTCGGAATAAAAAGAGCAAGAAAAGTGAGGCAGCGAATATGAAAGAAGTATGATTTTTCCAAGAGAAGAAAAAACGGAAATATTGTTCCAAAAGATTCTGGAAGATCCATGGGCCTGCGAAAACTTCAGGAAACCTTCTGCAATTCGTGTTTATGTGGCGAAGAAACAGATGAGGTATTTTCGCCGGATCAATTTTCAAAAGCTTTATTTACGGCTTATCGAAATCGTGATCTCTCGGCATTCCTGATGGAAATCTGCCGGAATACCATGTTTGATCTTCTGCGAAATGCATGTCTGATTCCCTATCGTTTCGATGCAGACGGAATCAAAAATCCCGTGATCATGACCGACGGGCAGGGGAGACTTCTTCCTGAATACAGTAGTGTAGCTCATGAAAAAGAGTACAGACATTTCGAAGAGGTCTATCAACGTCTGGGAGCCGGAAGAAAAATGTATTTTGCAAAGGCTTATCGATACAGTCATTGTTATGACAGCCATATGGAAGTGGAACAGCAGATTCTCGAAAAAAATACAGGTGTGTTATTGATTCATGAACTGCCGGATACTGTAAAAAAGAAAGAAACAGAAGCTCAGGCATATGCAGCTGTTTGGGATCTGATGGCAAAACTGGAAAAGAATCTGCCCATGGCTTTTGTTTTTTACGGCCAGGACACATTGCTGGAAAATAATAAAACATATGACGAGATCGGTATTTTTCTGCCAAACTCTCACTTTTTAAAAAATCTGGAACGTCATGTGGCGAAGGCGGAGGCGATTCTTTATGGCTGATAAAGAAAGTGTGGTAAGACAGACATCGGAATATACGGATATTATGGAAAAAATCATATGGAAATTCCATGGCATGATTATGCAAGGCAGACAGCAATGTGCTGATTGCAGAGGCGGATCTGATTGAAAAAGCATCTGTGATCGGCAGGGTAGGACTTATGATGCTTTCCTGTGGAACCGGTGCCTGGCGTGTACGCACCTCTATGAATCGGTTGTCCAAAGAGCTGGGAGTGACCTGTACTGTGGATGTTGGACTGATGTCCATCGGGTTTAACTGCTTCGACGGGACAGATTGTGTTTCCCAGTCCTTAAGTATAGCCAATACAGGGGTCAATACATCCAAACTTTATCGGATGGAGCAGTTTGTAGAAAACTTTCCGAAGATCGAGAAACAGCTGACGGGAGAGGAGATCCACAAACGTCTGGATGAAATAGAACAGATTCATGCGCTCTATTCGCCCTGGAAGCTGGGAGTGGCTGCGGCGCTGGCGTGTGGCGCTTTTACGTTTCTTCTCGGCGGAGGACCGGTGGAGATGCTGTTTGCCTTTATTGCCGCAGGTATCGGTAATTTCATCCGTACCAGGATGATAAAGCATCATTATACCTTATTCTTAAATATTGCAGTTTCCGTATCAGCGGCATGTCTGATCTATGCAATCTGTCTTAATCTGGCGGAAAGCTGCTCCATATATCGGCGGCTCATGAGGCAGGTATATCTGCTCCATGTTATTTATCATTCCGGGATTTCCTTTTATCACCAGCGGAATCGACCTGGCGAAACTGGATTTGCGTTCCGGTCTGGAAAGACTGACCTATGCGTTGATCATCATACTGGTGGCAACCATGGGAGCCTGGATCACGGCAATGATCCTGAAATTACAGCCGGAGGATTTTATAGCAGTACACCTGGGAACGGCATCCAGGCTGATTTTTCGTCTATGTGCCAGCTTTTGCGGTGTTCTTGGATTTTCTATTATGTTTAACAGTTCTATTCCCATGGCCTCCACGGCAGCGATGATCGGAGCAGTAGCCAATACTCTGCGGTTGTCCCTGATCGATTTTACCGGGATGCCGGCGGCTGTAGCTGCATTTACCGGGGCACTGGCAGCTGGACTGCTGGCGTCGCTGATCAAAAAAAACAACGGATATCCAAGAATTTCACTTACAGTTCCTTCAATTGTTATTATGGTGCCGGGATTGTATTTTTATCGAGGATTTTATAACCTTGGAGTCATGTCCCTAAATGAAGCCGTCTCCTGGCTGGCTGCGGCAATATTGATTGTAGTGGCACTGCCTCTTGGACTTATTTTTGCAAGGATATTTACGGACAGGACTTTTCGGTATTGTACCTGATATATATCCTGAAAAGTGATGTTTCACTCGATAGTTTGTATGAAGAAAATATTATTGTCGAAAGAAATCTTTGCAGATTTTACTTGGGGTCATAGAAAAAGAGAGTGTTTTTTGATCCGTATATTGTATAAAAATGCACAATAAAATGTAAAGTGTGATATAATGGAGAAAAGTCAGTTGCTGTCCGGTATTCCCGGGAATATTGAACAGATAGCAATTTGATTACTACATAAAATTATACAATGACGGAGGATTTTTACATGAAAGTAGGATTAGCAGGAACAGGATGGAGAGCACAGATGTATGTGCGTGTAATGAAAGCACTGGGAGAAGAATTTGAAGTATCGGCAGTGTATGTGCATTCAGAGTCCAGCAGGGAGCGGGAAGAGAAAAATTTCCCGGGGAAGGTGTATACAGACTATGACGAATTTCTGGCAACAAAGCCGGACTGTGTAGTCTTTATGTTAAAATACGGTGCTGCACTTCCATTTGCCGAGAAAGCCATGGAACAGGGAATTCCGGTTCTGTGTGAGACACCGCCGGCAGCAACAGTAGAGGAATTACAGGCCTGGTATCAGGCAAAAGAAAAATACAACGGAAAAGTACAGGTGGCAGAACAGTATTGCTTCCAGCCTTATTATCAGGCACTGATCCATATGATCGACCAGGGTAAACTGGGAACGATCAGCAATCTGGATATTTCCCAGGCCCATGATTACCATGGCATGAGCGTGATGCGACGATTACTCGGCACAGGTATGGAAAACTGCAGGATCACAGCCAGAACCTATGATTTTCCGGTGAATTATCACTGCGGAAGAGAGGGGCTTCATAAGGGGGAAAAAACCATCGTGGATACAAGAAAACGTGCAGAATTTGTCTTCCCGGATGGAAAGGTTGGATTCTTTGATTTTGCCGGTGAGCAGTATTTTAACTATTTCCGTACCCGTCATCTGACCCTTCAGGGAGATTGCGGAGAAGTTCATGATCAGCAGGCAGCCTGGCTTGGTCAGGACGGTTATCCGGTCCGGGGAAGCATCCAGAGAGACGAACTGGGACAGTATTCTAACCTGGAAGGCTACGGAATGAGAAGTCTGAGGCTGAACGGAGAGATTCTGTATAGAAATCCATATGCAGACAGAGATCTTCGTCTGACAGACGAGGAAATCGCTGTTGCCCAGATGATGGAAGGCATGAAAACATATGTAGAGACAGGAAAGGAAGTGTATCCGCTGGAAGAGGCACTGCAGGACACCTATCTGTTTCTGATGATGGATGAAGCGGCGAAGGAAGGAAAAGAGATCCAGACCCAGGATCAATGCTGGAAAAAACAGTAATGTATAAAATAAAAAACTTGAAATATCGTTTTTGACAGAGTATACTTTACCGCTGGAAAAATAAAACAACTGGGAGAATAAGACAGAAGGTTGTGTAGAAATGAGGGAAGATCATTGAAACAAAATTCAGGGCGACAGATGTCAGAATCTTTTCTGACAGCAGCTTTTTTATCTATATCCGGCGGTTTGCAGGATGCCTATACCTATATATACAGAGGCGAGGTATTTGCCAATGCACAGACAGGAAACATTGTGCTCTTAAGTCAGAGCCTTGTGGAACGAAAATGGTCCACGGTGATCCATTACCTGATCCCATTGGGATTTTGCCATGGGAATCGTAGTGGCAGAAGGTATCCGGCAAAAATATAAAAATGTACAGAGGATTCACTGGAGACAGTTGGTTTTACTGATGGAAATGCTTTTACTGCTTGTGGTCGGATTCCTTCCAACAGCATGCAACCTTCTGGCCAATGCCATGGTATCCTTTGCCTGTGCCATGCAGGTGCAGACCTTCCGTAAAGTCAATGGCTATGCATTTGCCAGCACCATGTGTATCGGCAATATCCGAAGCGGCATGGAATCTCTGTGTGTCTATGGAAAGACAAAGGATAAAGAAAAACTGTACAAAGCCGGTCATTATCTTGGAATCATCGCAATGTTTGCAGTAGGTGCCGCTGTCGGAGGCCATCTGATCCTCCTGCTACATGAACGAACCATATGGGTTTCCTGTGGATTGCTTTTCGTGGGATTCCTCCTGATGTTTATCAAAGAAGAACTGGAAGAACATCCCCGGATCCTGGAAGAAGAGCAGGAGATTCGCAAGAATATTCAAAATATCCGCGAGGAAGCCAAAGAAGTAGAAAACATTATTAAAGATGACCTGAAAAAATAAAACAGATCCGTATCTGTGTTGCTGTCCTGGATGATAGTTGCGGCATAGATACGGATCTTTCAGGTGTTACGGTATTGTTTGTTCCGCTGATGTCGTCTGATCAGACGAAGTGTCCGGCCTGGTATGCGGTTGGTGTGCATCCCATATGTTCCCGAAATACTTTGGTATAATAAGAAGAACTGGAAAACCCGCATAGATTACTGATTTCAGTAATAGACAGCTGCTGGTCAACCAACAGAGGAAGGCTTTTCTCAATCCGGAAGGAAAGAAGATAATCAAATAAAGATTCATTCATATGTTTTTGAAAAAGCGACAACACTCACTCTGACAGATATTTGCAGTTGCAGCAATATCCGCCAGAGTGATTTTTTCCGCGTAATGTTCCTGAATGTACATCAGAATATTTTTCAGACGATCGGTATGCTTAGATTCACTGTTTCCGGAACTGCTTGTCTGATGGGAAAGGTGGTTCCATAGAAACATCCAGATATGGGTGAGTCGCCATTGCAATTCCATCTCATAAGTGGCGGAGGGCTGTTTGGAAAGCATCCAGATGGCAGACAGTTCATCCAGCACCTCCTTTTGCCAGGGAATGTCAGGAGAAAATGCCAGACTATGCAGTCCGGGATGCTTTGTAATAGTGTTCAGATATTTATTCTGGATCACGCTGTCTTCATATCCGTAAAGAAAGCGGGGATGAAAGGTTGTGGAAATATAGATACAATCGGAATCATGACAGGAAGAACCGGTATGCAGACGGTTGCTGTTGCAGAAAAGCCCCTCACCGGCCTGCAGGTGATAGATGGTATCGTTGACCTGATATTGCATCTCGCCCTGAAGGAGAATCGTCAGCTCAATTTCTTTATGCCAGTGCCAGAGAAAAGACTTTCTTTCATAGCGGGAAAGCTGTTCGTAGCTTACGTTGACCGGGAAAGCATAGGTTCCGTGAGACTTTAATTCCTTTTTGTTGTTGTCTAACTGTAATTGCATGAAAAAACCTCAATATGTTTATAAAGTAAGCTAATATAGTTATTGTGATGCTATATGATTCTCATTATAATGATAATTAGCAGATAGTCAATATCAGTATGTGAAAATAAAAAGGAGAAGAAACATGAAAACAGCAAATGTAGCAGAAGCAGTAAAAAGTGAACATGCAGTTGCTCTGTTGAAACAGATGTACGGAGAGAACAGAGTAGAGGAAAATGCAGCAAGATACCAGCTGGTAGCGGATGGATTTGCCAAAGAATTCGGAGATAAAGCCTTTGAATTCTTCTCAGCACCGGGAAGAACAGAGATTGGTGGAAACCATACGGATCATAACCACGGAAAAGTCCTGGCAGGAAGTGTACATCTGGATTGTGTGGCAGCAGCAGCACCCAACGGAACCCACACTGTGAACCTGATCAGTGAAACATATAACCAGCATCTGGTGATCGATCTGGATGACCTGGCCCCGACAGAAAAAACAACGGGAACCGAACCGCTGTTAAAGGGTATCTTTGCAGGACTGCTGGAAAAAGGATGTAAAGTAGAAGGATTTGATGCTTATGTAACTTCCAATGTAATCGGTGGAGCAGGTGTAAGCTCTTCCGCATCTTTTGAGATGCTGGTATGTGTCATTGTGGATCACCTGTTTAACGAAGGAAAGATTGGTGTTGTTACTTATGCAAAAGCAGGACAGTATGCAGAAAATAAATACTGGCTGAAAGGCTCAGGTCTTCTGGATCAGCTGGCATGCGCTGTTGGCGGTATGATTACCATCGATTTTGCAGATATCGAAAATCCAGCCATCCGTGAGATCAAATGCGATTTTGATGAGATGGGCCATGATCTGGTTATCATCAACACCGGAAAAGGTCATGCAGATCTGAGTGCAGAGTATTCTGCAGTTCCGAATGAAATGAAAAAAGTAGCAGAATACTTCGGAAAAGAAGTTCTGGAACAGTGCAAGGAAGATGATGTGATTGAGAATGTAAAAGCTATTCGTGAATTCGCCGGTGACCGTGCGGTTCTGCGTGCATTCCACTTCTTTGAAGAAAACAAACGTGTGGATGCAGAAGTAGAAGCATTGGAAAAGAAAGATTTTGCCACCTTCTTTAACAAAATCACAGAGTCCGGGGATTCTTCCTGGAAATGGCTGCAGAACTGCTACTGCAACGAAACTCCGGATGAGCAGTCCATCACGGTTGCTCTGGCTTTGACCAAACTGTATCTGGATAAGATCGGTCGTGGCGTGTGCCGTGTTCACGGAGGAGGATTTGCCGGCGTTATTGCTGCATTTCTTCCAAAAGAAGAAACAGAAGGATTTACAAAATATATCGACAAGGCACTGGGAGAAGGTTCTGCATATGTTATGCATATCCGTCCGCAGGGAGCCGTAAAAAGTAGAATTCTAAGTATCTGAAAAAGGGTCTGCAAAGAA
>ENA-OQCN01000485-OQCN01000485.1-human-gut-metagenome-genome-assembly--contig:-NODE-485-length-21159-cov-2.689806_pt1 | contig 21159 bp, 22 predicted proteins | sample MGYA00242497_ERZ504576 | MGnify/ENA primary metagenome ERZ504576 (study PRJEB26092, sample SAMD00036296) | human gut metagenome | host: Homo sapiens | study: EMG produced TPA metagenomics assembly of... | reverse complement strand
ATTTGTCGGGATAAGGTAAAATATCAGTAATTGATTATATTTTAACAAAGCAATTATGTGATAATATAATCTAATAAATTTCTTTAGGAGGAATTAAAAATCATGGCAGTAAAAGTTGCAATTAATGGTTTTGGCCGTATTGGCGTCTTGCTTTCAGACAGATGTTCAACGCTGAAGGTTATGAGGTAGTAGCAATCAACGATTTAACAAGCCCGGCTATGCTGGCTCACCTGTTAAAGTATGATACAGCACAGGGAAAGTATCAGTACGCTGATTCTGTAGTAGCAGGAGACGATTACATCGAAGTTTGCGGAAAGAAGATCACTATCTATAAGATGGCAAACGCAGCTGAGCTTCCGTGGGGAGAGATCGGTGTAGATGTAGTTCTTGAGTGTACTGGATTCTATACTTCCAAGGCTAAGGCACAGGCTCATATCGACGCTGGTGCAAAGAAGGTTGTTATCTCCGCTCCGGCTGGAAACGATCTGAAGACTATCGTTTACTCTGTAAATGAGAAGACTCTGACCGCTGAGGATAACATCATCTCCGCAGCTTCCTGTACAACAAACTGCTTAGCACCAATGGCTAAGGCTCTGAACGATTACGCTCCAATCCAGAGCGGTATCATGTCCACCATCCATGCTTACACCGGAGATCAGATGATCCTCGATGGACCGCACAGAAAGGGTGACTTAAGAAGAGCACGTGCTGGTGCAGCTAACATCGTTCCAAACTCTACTGGTGCAGCTAAGGCAATCGGCCTGGTTATCCCAGAGTTAAACGGCAAGCTGATCGGTTCCGCACAGCGTGTTCCGGTTCCGACAGGTTCCACCACTATCCTTGTTGCAGTTGTTAAGGGCAGCGACGTTACCGTTGAGGGTATCAACGCAGCTATGAAGGCAGCAGCTTCCGAGTCCTTCGGTTACAACACTGATCCGATCGTATCTTCTGACGTTATCGGTATGAGATTTGGTTCTCTGTTCGATTCTACCAGACTATGGTTTCCAAGCTTGGTGATGATCTGTATCAGGTACAGGTTGTTTCTTGGTATGACAACGAGAACTCCTATACTAGCCAGATGGTTCGTACAATTAAGTACTTCGCTGAGTTAGCATAAGTTTCGCTTAAGCGCAAAGACCTACGGGGTCCGGTCTGAAAGGACCGGGCCTCTTTTTGATTCTTACAGTTCACATGTCACAGTAGGCTCGGATAAATCGCATGCTTGCATAGCGATTTGACGAGTCAATGTGACGATGGGGACGCCCGTTCATGAGTAAAGAGGAGCTGTGAAACAGCGACGCCCGTAAGCGCTTTACGAATGGGCGTCTGTGAACTGTATAAAAGTAATAATCAGAAGGGAGAAAATTCCATGTTAAAGAAGACTGTTGACGATCTTAAGAACCTGCAGGGAAGAAGAGTTCTTGTTCGTTGTGATTTCAATGTACCGTTAAAGGACGGCAAGATTACTGATGATACCCGTATTAAGGCTGCACTGCCGACCATCCAGAAGCTGATCGACGGCGGCGCAAAGGTAATCCTTTGCTCTCACTTAGGCAAGGTAAAGAATGGCCCGAATGAGAAGGAGTCTTTAGCTCCAGTAGCAGAGAGACTGTCCGAGAAGTTAGGAAAGCCGGTTGTATTCGTATCCGATTACCACGTAACTGGCGAGGCTGCAACAAAGGCTGTAGCTGAAATGAAGGACGGAGATGTAGTTCTTCTTCAGAATACCCGTTTCCGCGGTGCTGAGGAGACAAAGAACGGTGAGGAGTTCTCCAAGGAGTTAGCAGATTTAGCAGACGATTATGTATGTGACGCATTTGGTTCCGCACACAGAGCACACGCATCTGTAGCAGGCGTTACCAAGTTCATCAGCGCTAAGGGCGGCACAAACGCAGTTGGTTATCTGATGGAGAAGGAAATCGCATTCTTAGGAAATGCTGTAGAGAATCCGGTTCGTCCGTTTGTAGCAATCCTTGGTGGAGCAAAGGTAGCAGATAAGTTAAACGTTATCTCCAACCTGCTTGAGAAGTGCGATACCTTAATCATCGGTGGTGGTATGGCATTCACCTTCTTAAAGGCTCAGGGCAAGGAAATTGGTAAGTCCTTAGTAGACGATACCAAGCTTGAGTACTGCAAGGAGATGATGGAGAAGGCAGAGAAGCTTGGCAAGAAGCTGCTTCTTCCGGTAGACAGCACTGTAGCTGACAACTTCCCGGATCCAATCGATGGACCAATCGATGTAACTGTAGTACCGTCTGATCAGATTCCGGCTGACAAGGAAGGTCTTGATATCGGAACTAAGACAGCAGCGCTTTACGCAGAGGCTGTTAAGTCCGCAAAGACTGTTGTTTGGAACGGACCGATGGGCGTATTCGAGAACCCGACTCTTGCAAAGGGTACCATTGCAGTAGCAAAGGCTCTGGCAGAGACAGATGCAATCACCATCATCGGCGGCGGAGATTCCGCAGCAGCAGTAAATCAGTTAGGATTTGCTGATAAGATGAGCCACATTTCTACCGGCGGCGGCGCTTCCCTTGAGTACCTTGAGGGTAAGGAGCTTCCAGGCGTAGCAGCAGCTGACGATAAGGATTGATAAGCTTAAGAAAATCAAAGAAAAGAAATGTGAGGAACAAAAAAATGGCAAGAAAGAAGATTATTGCCGGCAACTGGAAGATGAACATGACACCTTCTCAGGCAGTAGAGCTGGTAAACACATTAAAGCCTTTAGTAGTAAATGACGAAGTAGATGTTGTATTCTGCGTACCGGCTATCGATTTAGTACCGGTTATGGAAGCAACAAAGGGAACCAACATTCAGGTTGGTGCTGAGAACATGTACTTTGAGGATAAGGGTGCATACACAGGAGAGATCGCTCCGGCTATGCTTACCGATATCGGTGTAAAGTATGTCATCATCGGACATTCCGAGAGAAGAGAGTACTTTGCAGAGACAGATGAGACTGTAAACAAGAAGGTTTTAAAGGCTTTCGAGTACGGTCTTACCCCAATCATCTGCTGTGGAGAGACTCTGACTCAGAGAGAGCAGGTATCACCCTCGACTGGATCCGTCAGCAGATCAAGATCGCTTTCCAGAACGTAACTGCAGAGCAGGCAGCAAGCGCAGTAATCGCTTACGAGCCAATCTGGGCAATCGGAACTGGTAAGGTTGCAACAACCGAGCAGGCACAGGAAGTTTGCGGCGCAATCCGCGCATGCATCGCAGAGGTGTATGACGAGGCAACTGCAGCAGCAATCCGTATCCAGTACGGCGGCAGCGTAAGTGCAGCAAGTGCACCAGAGCTGTTCGCACAGCCGGATATCGATGGCGGTCTTGTAGGCGGCGCATCCTTAAAGCCGGATTTTGGAAAGATTGTAAATTACAACAAGTAATTAATAAGTAAATATTTCCGGCTCTGGCTCTGCTTTTTGTAAGGCAGAGCCAGCGCTTTCTAAGGCTTTTTTCGAAATTCATAAAAGCTTTTTGAAAGCGAATGCCGGCACGAAAGGAATATTATGAGCAAGAAGAAACCAACCGTATTAATGATTCTTGACGCTATGGCCTGAATGACAAAGTAGAAGGCAATGCTGTAAAGCAGGCAAATACACCTGTTATGGACGATCTGATGGCAAACTGCCCATTCGTAGAGGGACAGGCAAGCGGAATGGCAGTAGGTCTTCCGGAAGGCCAGATGGGTAACTCCGAGGTAGGTCATTTAAATATGGGTGCAGGCCGCATCGTATATCAGGAGCTGACCCGCATCACAAAGTCCATTCAGGACGGCGATTTCTTTGAAAACGAGGCATTCCTCGCAGCGGCAAAGAACTGCAAGGAGAATGGTTCCGCACTTCATCTGATGGGTCTTGTATCAGATGGTGGTGTTCACAGCCACATCAACCACATCTATGGTCTGCTTGAGTTTGCAAAGCGTCAGGGCTTAGATAAGGTATTTATTCACTGCTTCTTAGACGGCCGTGACACACCGCCGGCATCAGGCAAGGAATATGTAACTGCACTTATGGACAAGTGCGAAGAGCTTGGCGTAGGTCAGGTAGCATCCGTTATGGGTCGTTACTACGCAATGGATAGAGATAATCGTTGGGATCGTGTCGAGAAGGCTTATCGTGCACTTCGTTTCGGCGAGGGCAAGCAGGCAAAGTGCGGCGCATGCGCAATTCAGGCATCCTATGATGAGGGTGTTACAGACGAGTTCGTTGTACCGACAGTAGTAGCAAAGGACGGCGAGGCAGTAGGCAAGATTCAGGATAAGGATTCCGTAATCTTCTTCAACTTCCGCCCAGACCGTGCAAGAGAGATGACACACGTATTCTGCGACAACGAGTTACTGGATTTAATCGCGGAGATGCAAGACCAGACGTAACCTACGTTTGCTTCACCGATTACGATACAACAATCCCGAACAAGCTTGTAGCATTCAATAAGGAAGAAATTACCCATACCTTCGGTGAGTTTTTAGCAGAGAATGGCTTAAAGCAGGCAAGAATCGCAGAGACCGAGAAGTATGCACACGTTACCTTCTTCTTCAATGGCGGTGTAGAGCAGCCAAACGAAGGCGAGGATCGTATCCTTGTAAAGTCCCCGAAGGTTGCAACATACGATTTACAGCCAGAGATGAGCGCATATCAGGTATGCGATAAGCTTGTAGAGGCAATCAAGTCAGAGAAATATGACGTGATCATCATCAACTTCGCAAACCCGGATATGGTAGGTCATACTGGTGTACAGGCTGCAGCAATCAAGGCAGTAGAGACAGTAGACGAGTGCGTAGGAAAGGCAGTAGCAGCAATCAAGGAAGTAAACGGACAGCTCTTCATCTGTGCAGACCACGGAAACGCAGAGCAGTTAATCGACTATGAGACAGGCGAGCCATTCACCGCTCATACAACAAACCCAGTACCGTTCATCCTTGTAAATGCAGATCCAGAGTACACCTTACGCGAAGGCGGCTGCTTAGCAGATATCGCACCGACACTGATCGAGCTGATGGGAATGGAACAGCCAAAAGAAATGACAGGAAAGAGCTTGTTAATCAAGAAGTAATTTGTAATACAAAAAAGACCTCCCTCGGGAGGTCTTTTTTTAACATACACGAAGCAATTACGCCTTCTTCTTGAACAATGTCTGGCAGCCTTCTTTTGCAAGAACGAGTGACAGAAGAACAAGTAAGCTTCCGATTATTGCACGGATCCAGTTCCACATATCGACTGCGTTTGTGACGTTTGCGTAGATGGTCTGAAGAAGTGAGATTACTGTTACGATAAGCATAAATGCCATTGGGAAGATGAGCATCTTATTGTTTTTGCCGACTTTACCAAGCCATGCAGCTACGGCTAACAGACCAAGTGCAGCAAGCAGCTGGTTGGATGCACCAAACAATGCCCAAATCTTTGCATAACCTGTCATACCAAGTGCAATGCCAAGAACTACTGTAATAATTGTAGCAAAATATGGATCTGTTAAAACTCTCTTAACGCCTGTAGCTCCTTGTATGTCTCACCAGGTGCTAACCAGAACTCCTGGAACATATATCTTGCAAGACGAGTTGCAGTATCAAGTGAAGTCAGACAGAATGCAGAAACGGCAAGGATTAACAGTGAGTAGATAACACTTTCTGCACCAGCTAAAAATGGATCTTTGCGCACATACGAGAGATACCAGTAGCAAATACAGCAGTAGGAGTTACGATTCCGCCTGGAACATACTCACTCCAGATATAGCCAACAGCACATACAGAGATGATTGCAAGTACACACTCAATTAACATGCCGCCGTATGCAATCGGAAGAGCATCCTTCTCGCGGTCAAGCTGCTTAGAAGTAGTACCAGAAGCAACTAATGAATGGAAACCAGAGATTGCACCACATGCAATAGTAACAAACAATGCCGGGAACATAGTTCCAAGAGAAACACCAGAACCAACAGTACCCTTATCAACAAAGCTGGTAAATGCCGGAATATCAATAGTCGGATGAGCACCGAAGATTCCAATAACAGCGACGATCATCATGCCATAAAGTAAGAAAGAGCTTAAATAATCTCTTGGCTGAAGTAAAATCCATACAGGTGTAACAGATGCGATAGCAATATAGATACCAACAATGATCATCCATGTATCACCACTTAAGTAAAGCGGATGCCAGTTCAGACCAATTGCCATACAGGCGATAATAACAGCAACACCGATTACAGTAGCGATTGCGATATGTACATTTTTTCTGTAAACAAAGAAACCAAAGCAATGGCAACTACGATAACAGAATAGAAATCATAGCAGTAGAAGCATTTGCGGAGCTGGCTGCAACATCAACTGCACCATCAGCAGTATAGGTAGCCTTAAAAGTGTTTGCAACGATAGAAGCAAATGCAGCTACAACAAGAATAAGTGTCAGGTAAGCAAATGTTAAGAAAAGTCTCTTTGCACGCTTGCCAATAGAAGTTTCGATGATCTCACCGATTGACTGACCCTTATTTCTTAATGATGCAAATAATGCACCAAAGTCATGAGTAGCACCGAAGAAGATACCACCGATCAAAACCCACAGCATAACAGGAATCCAGCCAAAAACAGCGGCCTGAATAGGTCCGTTTATAGGTCCTGCACCAGCGATAGATGAAAAGTGATGTCCCATAAGGACAGGAGCCTTAGCCGGAACATAATCCTGACCATCCTCCATTGTGTGAGCAGGAGTCTCTTCCTTATTCTCACCAAGTCCCCACTGCTTTGCCAGCCATCCGCCATAGAAGATGTAACCAGCAACTAAAATGGCAACGCTACTACGAGAAGTACAACTGCGTTCATTTGTGTTTCCTCCTTTTTTTCGTGACAGAGAGGAGGGTCTGCTTTAGCGGTCGTCCCGCCCAGTTTGTGTAAATCCTTTTCGAAGTACAGTCATATGCTGCGATACGGTAATCCATCCAACCATAAAGCGACATGCGATAGTCTCTGTGACAGCGTGTCTTTTTAATAAGCTTAGGCACTTCAGGGGCTATAGACTCTGCCAGAAAAACGACAGACACATAGGTGTACATGTGGTCCTTTTTCGGTTCCACACGTGACAAGCCTTCCTCAAGCAGTGCATCGTTGTAAGTGCGAAAAGTCTCCTCATCCAAATGGCCAGTTCGTATAAAGAAGACATATTCGTGAGCTTCAGCGGCCCACAGCTGAGCTTTTTTGACCAAGACATACTTTTCAGAAAAAGAATGAAAAGCAGCCTCAGCCGCAACTGAAAGATCCTTGTAAGAGGTATCACGGATGATGTCAAAGTAGTCGCTGTAAGATAACAGCAGCCTCTCAAAAAATTCGTCTGAAGTCAATTCCATAATAACCTCCCAGCCTCTGTCAATGATAAATGTGATAAAGAAATTTTTATCCTGATAAGCGTATCACAAAAAAAATCAAACGACAAGGTACGAATTTAATCTAAACTTAACATATTTTATCCTTTTTTTATAAATAGCATAATTAAAATCATAATTTGTTGATTAAAAAAAGTAAGTATGGTATCCTTCTTCATGGAAGAAAAAAGATATCCGGGGGAAAGAAAGTGATAAAATGGCTGAAAAAACATCTTGCCTTTGACAAAAACAAAGACGCAGACATACAACTAAAAGAGAGCACGCGTGCTCTTAAAAATCCAGGCTGTGGCTGGTATCATATTTACACCTTTGATCTCTCAAAAGAAAACTTTCTTTACATAGATTGTGAGGAAGAAGAACTTGTTCTTCTTCTCATTGATATTCATGCGTTTCGTGGCTGTGAGCAAATTCCAAAAGAAGCACTTGAATATTTTTCTAGTATCCTCACCTTCTTTGAGCAGCATGACAAAGGAATAATCCTTCGCATCGTCTACGATACAAACGGACGAGGAATGGAAAATGAGCCATCATCAATCAAAATCGTCAAAAGTCACATGAAGCAGTTAGGAAGCATCATATGTGAGCACATGAGCAAAAAGGAGAGTCTGCCTGGAAAGATTCTAGTTCATCAGGGACTTTTTGTCGGCAGCTGGGGCGAGATGCATGGCTCCAAATTTCTAAGTGAAGCACGAATGAAAGAACTATCTGATACATTTTTAGAGGCCACTAAAGGCAGTTGCCCTATAGCAGTCAGAAAGCCGGTACAATTAAGGCAGCTTAGCTGTAAAAAGACAGCATCTAGCTCTTTACAAAACGCATCTAATATAAACTTCACACTCTTTAATGACGCTATATTTGGCTCAGAGACAGATCTAGGCACATACGGCACAATACAGAAAAGTGCATTGTCTGAAAACAGCGAAAGAGAAAAGACACCTTGGGCACGTGAAGACGAGCTTTCATGGCAGCAAAGCTTTATGCAGCAAAGCTTTTGCGGAGGCGAGGTGCTTGGCGGGATGAACACTGTATCAGAAAGCTCAGGCAATACAGATTACCCACAAAGGACACTTGACTGGCATCAGGTAGTGGTAAACCTTGCAAAGATGCATGTCAGCTACCTAAACAGTATCTACAGTAAAGAAGTACTAGACGACTGGAAGGTACATCGTATTATGTGGAATGGCGAAGAGATAAGTGAATACGACTATATTGGACGTCATATGGGATACCGATTTACTGTCACACAGGTTAAGATATCTAAAAATGTAATCGCATTTACAATTAAAAATAACGCTTTGCCAATCTTTGCGAAGAGGCAGTCTGCAGACTGATCCTTACAGAAAACAACGAAAACGTCAAAGCCTTTGAAATAAAAAGCGATCCGCGCACATGGAACAGCGGCACAGATACTTTTATAGAATGCCACATTTTGCAAGAAGTGTGGACGCAGCAATCACAGCAAACAAAGATATTTCTTCAGCTCATACGAAAAAGAGACGGCCGCATAATCGAATGGGCAAACGAAGAATATGACTGTCAATTTGGTGTCTTATTATTATCTGTTGATTAGTTTTGAAGTTAGTATTGACAAGAAGACAAAAAAGAGCTATGCTTACAACCGTATTGCGGTTACAGGCCGATAAACGAATGATGGTAGTCTGTAACCGTAATTTAAAACCAATTGTTCACGAAAATAGAAAGGGCAAATAATATGAACAAACAAGAATGCGATATTTTAGAGGCGCTTCACGCAGAGCCATATATCAATCAGCGTGTATTATCGGATCTAAGTGGCCATTCGCTTGGAATTGTAAACCGTTCGCTGCGTCAGCTGCTAAAGGAAGGATATATTGACGATAATATTCGATTGACAAAGAAGGCTGAGAATGAATTTGCAGATAAGGCACCAAAGCAGGCTATTATTCTTGCGGCAGGCTTTGGTATGCGTATGGTGCCGATTAATCTTGAATCATCGAAGGCTTTTTTACAGGTAAATGGCGAGTATCTGATTGAGCGTTTGATTCGCCAGCTGCACGAGGTAGGAATAAAAAAAATCTACGTCGTTGTCGGTTTTATGAAGGAGCAGTTTGAATATTTGATTGACGAATTTGGAGTAGAGCTTGTAATCAATACAGAGTATGCTGGAAAAAATAACCTGCATTCTATGAAATTGGTATCAGACCATCTAGCGAATGCGTATGTTGTTCCATGTGATATCTGGTGTGACAAGAACCCATTTCGCACAGCTGAGCTGTATTCCTGGTATATGGTCAGTGATCTGGTAGATGAGCAGAGTGATGTTCGTGTCAATCGAAAGATGGAGCTTGTGCGCACATCGCAGACGGCAGGAAATGCTATGATTGGCATTGCCTATCTGACGGCAGAAGATGCAGCGCTTGTGACAGAACGGATTGTACAGCTAGTCGAAAAAGCGGCATATGATGATTCCTTCTGGGAAGAGGCTCTTTACAAGAAAGATCGTATGATTGTGGCGGCGCGTGTTGTCCATGCATGCGATGTTGTTGAGATAAACACCTACGAGCAGCTGCGAGACTTAGATAGCGATTCTGAACAGTTAAAATCAGATGCCATTGCAGTTATTGCAGAGCAACTTCAGGTTAATCCAAAAGAAATTGTTGAAATATCAGTATTGAAAAAAGGTATGACAAACCGCTCCTTTTTGTTTTCCTGTAAGGGTAAAAAATACATCATGCGTATTCCGGGAGAAGGCACCTCACAGTTGATTAGCCGCAAGGAAGAAGCCGATGTGTATCGTGCAATTTCTGGAAAAGGCATTTGTGATGATCCAGTTTACATTAATCCAGCAAACGGCTACAAGATTACCGCATTTTTAGAGGGAGTTCGTCCATGTGATCCATTAAACGTAAGTGATCTGAAGAAATGCATGAAGCTGTTGAAAAAATTTCATCAGATGGAACTTACAGTTGATCATGAGTTTGACATTTTTAAGCAGATTGCGTTTTATGAGAGTCTATGGGAGGGTGCACCATCAATCTATCGGGATTATGAGAAGACAAAAGAAAATGTCCTGTCACTTAAACCCTACATTGAGGCACATGCAGGAAAGAAGGTGTTGACCCATATAGATGCCGTTCCGGATAATCTTTTATCTATTCAGGGCAGATGGTGAACAGCTTCAGCTGACAGACTGGGAGTATGCTGGTATGCAGGATCCACATGTGGACATCGCGATGTTTTGCATCTATTCGCTGTACAATAAGCGCCAGATCGACCGTCTGATTTCCATTTACTTTGAGGGGGATTGTCCGAATGAGACGCGTGTAAAGATATATTGTTACATTGCCGCGTGCGGTCTTCTTTGGAGCAATTGGTGTGAGTACAAGCGAAGTCTTGGCGTGGAGTTTGGTGAGTACAGCCTACGTCAGTATCGTTTTGCAAAAGAATATTATCGTATTGCATCTGAAGAGATTATAAATATCAAGTAATGAAATGAAAAAGAGGGAGATACTATGCATAAAGTAAAAAGAGCCATCATCATGGCAGCAGGAATTGGAAAACGTATGCAGCCAGTCAGTTTACATACGCCAAAGCCACTAATCAAAGTAAATGGAGTGCGAATGATCGATACAGTAATTTCGGGACTTCATCAAAATGGAATCACTGAAATCTATATTGTAGTCGGCTATTTAAAGGAGGCATTTGCAGAGCTGCCAAAGCAGTATCCAGGAGTTGTATTGATCGAAAACATGCTATATGAAACCTGCAATAATATTTCTTCCCTGTATGCAGCAAGAGAGCATCTTGAGGACGTAATTATCCTTGATGGTGATCAAATCATTTACAATCCGACGATTTTAACGCCAGAGTTTGAACGGTCTGGTTACAACTGCGTCTGGTGTGAGGGAAAGACTGACGAGTGGCTTCTTACCGTGGAAAATGGTGTTGTTACACACTGTGGCAGAAATGGTGGAGAACATGGTTGGCAGCTGTTTAGCATTTCACGTTGGAATAAAGAAGACGGTGCTAAATTAAAACGTCATCTTGAGATTGAGTTTGAAGAAAAGAAGAATCGTCAGATCTACTGGGATGATGTTGCAATGTTTTGCTACCCGGATGAGTACAAACTTGGAATTCATCCGATGGAGTATCGAGATATCATTGAGATCGACAACTTAAGTGAACTTGTTGCGCTCGATCCGTCCTACAAGAATTATCTGGAAAACCAGTAAAAAGAGAGGGGAATATTATTATGAAAAATGAAAAAAAGAAAATTGATTGGCTTATCACACTACTTCCACTCATTATTGTAGTTGTATTGTGCATCGTGTTTTTTGTGGCGCCGTCACAGTCTAACGAAGTATTAAGTAAAATCCGTTTTTTCTTTGGTGACACCATGGGAACCTATTACCTGATTATCGGACTTGGCATCTTTTTACTTTCCATCTATATTGCTTGTTCCAAATATGGTACGATTGTTCTTGGTGAGAAGGACGAAAAGCCAAAATACTCCTTCTTTGCCTGGGGATCAATGATGTTTACCTGCGGTCTTGCAGCTGATATTTTGTTTTACTCTTTTTCTGAGTGGTTTATGTATGCGACCGATCCTCATATCGCAGAAATGGGAAGCATTCAGGACTGGGCAAGTGTTTACCCAATTTTCCATTGGAGCCTGATTCCGTGGGGATTTTATCTGGTGCTGGCAGCAGCGTTTGGTTTTATGCTGCATGTGCGCAAAAGAGACCGTCAGAAATATTCCGAGGCATGTCGCCCGATTCTTGGAAAGCATACTGATGGTATTGCCGGACGAATCATCGATTTGCTCGCTGTATTTGCGCTTCTTGCTGGAACTGCTACTACATTCAGTGTGGCTACTCCGCTTATGGCAAAATCATTAACACTTTGTTTGGTGTGCAGCTAAATGAGACTGCTGTTACAATTGTGATTATTGTAATCACTTGTGTTATTTATACATACTCACTTCTTCATGGCTTTAAGGGAATTAGTGTGTTGGCAAATGCCTGTATTTATCTGTTCTTTGGCTTATTGATTTATGTCCTCTTATTTGGTGGTGAGACAAAATACATAATTGAAACTGGATTTTCTGCAATTGGAAGAATGGTTCAGAACTTCTTCACACTTGCCACTGCAACTGACCCACAACGTACTACTTCTTTCCCACAGAACTGGACGATCTACTATTGGGCATACTGGATGGTATGGTGCGTGGCAGCACCATTCTTCATCGGAAATATTTCGAGAGGCCGAACCGTGCGTCAAACAATTTTGGGTGGATATGTATTCGGTATTGGATCTACCATAATGAGTTTCATCATCCTTGGAAACTATTCTCTTGGAAAACAGATGAGTGGTGCAGCTGATTTTTTGGCAACCTATATTGAGACAGGCGATGCATATGGTCTTATTACCGATATTATCGGAACACTTCCGTGCGCACCATTCGTGCTGGTTCTTGTGCTTGTAACGATGATTGCATTCTATGCGACTTCTTTTGATTCTATTGCATTGACAGCTTCTTGCTATAGCTATCATCGTCTCGGTGCAAATGAGCAGCCGCACAAGCTGATCCAGTTTATGTGGTGTATTCTGTTGGTGCTTCTCCCGATTGCACTGGTGTTTGCACAGAGTTCCATGAGCAATCTACAGTCTGTCAGCATTATCGCAGCATTTCCGATTGGCTTTGTCATGATCCTCATTGTAGGCAGCTTTTTAAAGGATGCTAAGCAATATCTTAAAAAATAGACTTGAAGAGGCTATTGATTGCGATTATAATGATAATAGATCAATTTGTAATAGGAAGGGAGAGCAATCAATGAGGCATACAAAGAAAAAAATTAGACAGTTAACTGTTGCGATGGCGGCAGTTGTGTTTAGTCTTTCAGCAGCGGCGGTGGATGCTTATGCTAGCAGTGTAACTGATACGCAGGAGCAGGTAATGATCGAGGACGAGGAAACAATTGAGATTGATCCAAATACTACCTATCTAAGCGGCACAAATGGCTGGGTTATGGAAGGGGGGCATTGGTGCTACTACATAAATGGTATAAAGCAGACCGGCAGCATTTATATGCAAGAGGGTGAATACCTGCTAGATGCGAATGGCTATATGGTTACAGGCTGGTACCGCGAGAGCGCAGATGCACCGTATTTTTACTACGATCCGCTAAAGGGTGGAGTAAAGGCCAATGGTCTTACAACAGTTAATGGTGTTACCTATTATTTCTATGGCTATATGAGAACCGACTTTGTAGCTGTAGAAAATGGTATATTCTACTATTTTGGATCAGATGGTGCGCTTGCGAGTCAGAGAGGTGGCATTTCTGATGGATGGTTGCTGTTTGGTAGTGATTGGTATTATGTGGAAAATGGCGAATTGTGTGGTGGATTGAAGACTATTGGAAACGAAACCTACTATTTTGAAATTGGAAAAATGGTCGCAGGTGAGAGACGTATGGTACATGACTGGGCATCTGGTATAAACAACTGGTATCAGTTTGATGCGAGTGGCAAGATGGTAACAGGCTGGTATTTGGATAGTGATAATGTTTGGTATTATTATGGCTCTGATGGAAAAGCAGTATCTGGTATAACTACAATTGGTTCAGCAACCTATTATCTGGCATCTGATGGTCGCATGTGTACAAATTACTCGGTATCCATTGGTGGAATTATGTATTATTTTGGAGCAGATGGTGTGCTTTCCAGTACGCAGGGTCAGCCATCAAATGGTTGGAAGAGAATGACAGATGGTTGTATTATTTTAGAAATAATACCATGGTAAAGAATGAGTTTTAGTCGATGGCGGTCATACATATTATCTGGATGAGAACGGAAAGATGTGTACTGATACGGTAAAATTGATTAATGACTCTTGGTATCGTTTTAATTCCGATGGTTACATGATTACTGGCTGGTATAATGACAGCGATGGCAGTTGGTATTATTATGATGGCAACGGAAAAGCAGGAAGTGATTTTACTAAGATTAATGGTGCTTGGTATTACCTTGAGTATAATGGTTATATGACCACTTCTACATGGGTGCAGAGCAACGGTTATTGGTACTACATCACACCATCAGGAGTTATGGCAACTAGCTGGTATGTGGTAGATGGCTGCTATTATTATTTTGAAGCATCTGGAGAGATGGTGACCGGCTGGAAAAATCTTGGCGGCATCTGGTACTATATGCAGCCAGGTGGAAAGATGGTTACTGGCTGGCAAGTGATTGATGGAAGCTATTATTACTTTGATGCGTCAGGAGCTATGACAACCAACTGGCAAAATGTTGGTGGCGCCTGGTACTATATGCAGCTAAGTGGAAAGATGGTTACTGGCTGGCAAGTGATTGATGGAAGATATTATTATTTTGATGCTAACGGAGTCTGGTCTGCCTGAGAAAATTGGGGTTGCTTTTTGTGAAAAAATGTGGTAGACTTTAATACTTGAAAGCGCCAACGCGTAAAAGCAAAAAACAAGAAAGACAAAGAAAAAGGAGAAACCACTATGAATATGGAATTTTACAGAAAGCTTCCGACTCCAAAGGAGTTAAAGGAAGAATTTCCTGCCAGCGATAAAATCCAGAAAATCAAAGCAGAAAGAGACGCAAAGATCCGCGCTATCTTCGAAGGAAAAAACGATAAGCTGTTGCTTGTCATCGGACCATGCTCCGCTGACAGAGAAGATGCCGTATTAGAATATATTGGACGTTTAGTAAAAGTACAGGAAAAGGTAAAGGATAAGATCTTTATTATCCCGCGTATCTACACAAACAAGCCGCGTACAGTCGGTACAGGCTATAAGGGTATGCTTCATCAGCCAGACCCGGAGAAAAAGGAAGATATGCTAAAGGGCATCATCTCAATCCGAGAGTTGCATAAGCGTGCAATCGAAGAGACAGGCTTTACATGTGCAGACGAAATGCTTTACCCGGAAAACCATCGTTATCTGTCAGATCTTCTTTCATATGTTGCCGTCGGTGCACGTTCAGTAGAAAACCAGCAGCATCGTCTTACAGCATCAGGACTTGAGATTCCTGTCGGCATGAAAAACCCGACAGGCGGTGACATCAGCGTAATGTTAAATTCCATCGTGCAGCACAAAACAGCCACACATTCCTCTACAGAGGCTGGGAAGTAAAAAGCCACGGCAATCCATACACCCATGCAATCCTTCGCGGCTACGTAGATAAGTTTGGAAACAACATGCCAAATTATCACTATGAGGATATCAGAAATCTCTACGAGCAGTATCAAAAGAGAAATCTGCCAAACATGGGAGTAATCGTAGATACAAACCATTCAAACTCCGGAAAGCAGTACGAAGAGCAGATTCGAATCAGCAAAGACGTTATGCACAGCTGCCACGTATCACCAGATCTTCATAAGTTTGTAAAGGGACTCATGATCGAAAGTTATTTAGAGGATGGCAGCCAGAAGGTAGAAGAGCACTGCTATGGAAAATCCATCACCGATCCATGCCTTGGATGGGACAAGACAGAAAAGCTGATTTATGATTTGGCTGATCTGTGGTAAATTAGGAAAACGAAAAGAGTTGGCGAGGACATGGTTCTCACCAGCTCTTTTTGTGACAAAGACTGTTGAAAAATGTTGTCATTTGATGTTGACAGAATTTTGCGAAAGTAGCATAATAGTAGGAGAATGTGTAAGTCTGCCTGAAATGCATTAAAGAAAACGCATTAAAACAGGAAAATAGGAGGAGAAAGATGTTAGAACAGCTGAAAAAAGAAGTGTACGAAGCAAACATGGATCTTGTTGCTAAGGGTATGGTTATTTATACTTGGGGCAATGTCAGCGGTATTGACCGTGAAAAAGGTCTTGTCGTTATTAAGCCAAGTGGTGTTGATTATGCGACTATGACATGGGAAGATATGGTTGTAGTTGACATGGAAGGAAATGTTGTAGAGGGTAAGTATAAGCCGTCTTCTGACACACCAACTCACCTTGTGATCTATAAGGCGTTTTCACAGACTGGTGGTGTTGTACATACACATTCCACATATGGTGTTACCTTCGCACAGGCAGGTTTGGATATTCCGGCATTTGGTACCACACATGCCGATTATTTCTATGGTGACATTCCGTGTACCAGAGATTTGACTGCACAGGAGATCGAGGAAGCATACGAGTTAAATACTGGTAATGTCATCGTTGAGACCTTTGCAGGAAAGGATCCGATGGCTGTACCGGGTGTTGTTGTAAAGAACCATGGCCCGTTTGCATGGGGACGCACACCGGCAGGTGCTGTGTACAATGCAGTCGTTCTCGATAAGGTTGCTGAGATGGCTTATAATACTATGACATTAAATCCAAGAACACACGCGTTCATCAGTATCTGCTTGATAAGCACTACTTCCGTAAGCATGGTGCAAATGCGTACTACGGACAGGGAAGCGAGGATCATTGATCTTTTACTGACCACATTATGTGACAAAGTCCATTTGTCACGATTTATTAAGAATTTAGCAAGAAGGAGAACTTTCCTCTATGGAGATGGAAAAAACAATCACCCCGCAGGAACAGAACGAAGATGTGATCGATCTGATGGAAATCGCGCGTCTTTTGCTTCACAAGTGGAAGCTTCTGTTCGTTGTACTTTTAGCAGGCGCTGTGCTGGGCGGCGCATATTGTGCATTTTTACTTGAGACGACTTACCGCGCTGAGGCCAGTCTTTACATCACCAGCAATGAGTCACTGTTGTCTTTTTCAGATCTGCAGTTAAGTTCAGCGCTGACAGAGGACTATGCATACATTATCAAGAGTCGTACCGTTCTTGAGCGTGTAATCGATGAACAGCAGCTTGATATGGACTATAAGCAGCTTGGCGAGATTGTTACGGTAACAAACCCAGACTCCAGCCATGTAATTCGTATCGGCGTTACGACAACTGATCCACAGATGAGCCGCAACATTGCAAACTCTCTGTTAAACATCAGTGCGGATCAGATCAATCAGATCGTCGGAAATGGTATGCCGTCTGTAATTGATGAGTCTGTTATTCATGCAGTTGCAGAGGTAAAGCCGAGCATGAAGAAGTACTGTGTATTAGGCGGTATTCTTCTGTTTGTACTTGCAGCAGGTGTATTGATTGTGCGTATGCTTATGGATACAACAATCAAATCAGAGGATGATATCACACGTTATCTGGGTGTTCCGCTTCTGGCCAGCGTTCCATATGCAAAGAATTTCGGAAAGGAGAAAAAGAAATGATGGAATCCATACCGAATTTAAACGAAGCGAGACTAAAAATTGTCTATCCTCGGATTGCGGATCTTCCATATGCAGCACAGGAGGCTGTGAATATCCTTCGAGGAAATCTTCAGTTGAGTGGAAAAGGCATTCAGGCCATTGCAGTTACCAGTGCTCATAAGGAGGAGGGAAAATCCTCTGTTGCAATTCAGCTTACAAAGAGCTTTGCTGCATTGAATAAGGCTGTTGTCTACGTAGACTGTGATATTCGTAAGTCAAAGACACTGCGCCGTTACCAGATTAATGAGCAGGTGGTTGGTCTTACCGAGTATCTGAGTGGAAACTGCGTCTTGAGAATATAGTATACCGCACCGATAATCCAAATATGGATATGGTATTTACAGGAGCAGCTGCTCCGAATCCAAGTGAACTGTTGTCTGATACGATGTTTGAACAGTTTTTGGAAATTTTGAAGGCAAATTATGACTATGTCATTGTCGATACGCCGCCGATCAATGCGGTTATCGATGGCGCGATTGTGGCAAAGAGCTGTGATGGAACCGTTATGGTGCTTGAGCAGGGCGTGACTGAGCGCGCAGAGGCGATCCGTATGAAGCGTCAGCTGACATATGCCGGTGTAAAGATTATTGGAGCCGTTCTGAATAAGGTTGGTGCTGATCCAAACGGTTATGGTTACGGCTACGGCTACGGATATGGTTACGGATATGGCTATGGCGAAGAGCAAAATGATAAGAAAAAGAAGAGCAAAAAATAATGGACAGCAAGCAACGCATAGATAGCACTTCGAGACATCATGGACATCACAAGCATCATAGACACCACCGCCATGGAAGAAACAAAAAGCCACTTGTGATTGGGATTATAGTTGCAGCAGTGGCTGTCGCACTTGGCAGCGCATCTGTTGTAAATCAGCTGAACAGGCGAAAAAATTATCACGTTACCGGTACAAATTCAGTTGACGTGGGTGCCGGATATCGTTATACTGAGTACAACGGTAAAAAATATCAGTATAATAACCGTGTAACTACACTTCTCTATGCCGGTCTAGACTCATTTGATGAGTTAAAACAGACAGCCACCTATGGTGACAAAGCCAGAGCGGACAGCATTATGCTGATTGTGCTTGATGAGGTAAGCAAGAAAATGTCTGTTGTCGCGATCAACCGTGATACGATGACAGAGGTTCACCGCTTTAGCCGAAATGGCGATGATTTAGGTGTCTATGTGACGCACCTTGGTTATGCCTACACGAACGGGGATGGCGGTGAGGCTAGCTGTGAGAATTTAAAGACAGCCGTCAGCACTTTATTTAACAATCTTCCGATTGATGGATATATGGTATCAAACCAGACATCAATTGTGATGATAAATGATCTAGTTGGTGGTGTCACCGTTACGGTTCCAAACGATGACTTAGCTGCAAAATATCCAGAATTAACAACAGGCAATGTCGTGACACTGGATGAATCCAATGTCCGCGCCTATGTGCAGCAGCGAGATACCGCTGTTGACTTTAGTAATGAGGGACGTATTGAGAGACAAAAAAGCTTTGTCTTGTCCTTTATGGATGAGTTTGGAGCCATGGTAAAAGAGGATGCATCGTCTGTATGGGACAGTTTAGAAGCGTGCAGCGACTGGATGCAGACCGATATTACCAAAAACAAATATCTATCCCTGGCAGATGCATTTAGCAACACGAACCTAACACCGGACAGCTATTATATACTTGAGGGCGAGGATCAGCTTGGTGAGCTTCATGATGAGTTTTATTATGATGAGGATGCACTTCAGGAATTGATAATAAAACTTTTCTATCGCGAAATATAAAAGGGCGAAGAAAAGAAAAATTAATTTATTAATTTGAAACCCACCATAGTGGGCGTACCACTAGTGTTAATAAAACAATAGTGAGGAAGGAGAAAACTATGAAAAAACTGACTGCAGGTTTCTGCGCAATCGCATTGGCTGCTGTTCCAACCGCACAGGCTATGGCTGCCCCGAGTATCGGAACATCTGGCCCGAAGGATCCAGTAGTGGAAGAGGGAACACTTGACCTGAAAGATGGCGCAAAGCTCGTTATTAAGGAAGTTACCCCAGATATGTATAAGGATAATGAGGTAGCAGATGTTGTTGAGAATTTCAATGATGAAGAGAAACTGACTTCTGTTATGGAGGTAAACAACAGCTTACAGCTGAAGCTTTCAGACGTACAGGCAGACGCACCGGAACTGGCAGAGGGTGAGACCATTGTTGTTAAAGATCAGGGCCGTGTTGAGTATGAGAATAAGGATGTTGAGACTGCTGTAAAGGCATTCAACGAGAAGTTAGTACATTTGAGATTCACATTAGCAAAGATGGAGAAGAGAAGACATACGTATCTACAGCTAAGTCCCTTGCTGATTTCGTAAAGGATTTAAAGGAAGCACTGGCAGATGCGGGTGTTGAGGCTGAGACAGAAGCTGAGTCTGAGAGTGAAGTTGAGACAGAAGCAGAAACTGAGACTGAAACTGAGGCAGTAAGCGAAGCTGAGACTGACGCAGAAGATGCAGAGGAAGAGACTGCTGTAACAAACAAGTACTGAGATAAACTTAAATGATTACAAGGCAATGTTTGCAATGGCAGATATGCTTGTTGATGATTCTAAGGCACTTCAGATCAAGGAGACTGGTGAGTTTAAGCTGACCATGACTATTGATGCACTGAAGGATATGAATGCAGAAGATCTTTTATTTGTTACCACAAACCCAGATGACGGAACTATTTCCTTTATCGAGCCGGATGAGTTTGACGCTGAGACTGGAACCATTACTGCTACATTCAACCATGTAGGACCGTTCACCATCGCTACAAAGGGTGAGTTTGAGGTACAGCCGCAGGTTACAAATAAGGACAACGTAATTCTGCCGCAGCAGTACGAGGCACTGACTTCCTTTGTTGATCTGGCAATCGAGGATCTGGATGCAATTTCCTACGATATGGATGGACACGTACAGGTTAAGTTTACTTGTGAGCTGACTGTTGGTATGGACGAGGAAGATCTTGCTCTTATGACCATCGATCAGGAAACCAAGGAAATGAAGTATCTTGAGCTTGATAAGTTCGACGAGAAGACTGGTGAGATCACTGTTACCTTTGAGAATCTTGGACCGTTTGTTGTTATGACAAAGGTTATCCCGGATGAGGATATCACTGTTGTAGACGAGGAAGAGGAAACTTCTGAGGAAGCAACCGAGGCTGAGACATCTGAGGCTGCAACAGAGGAAGCAACCGAAGAAGAGACATCCGCAGCAGCTAAGGAGAGCAAATAATTTGACTGACAAAGGAGTTTTGTGATGGCAGGCAACAGACGACGTAAGCAGGATAATTCAGGTGTGCATGCGTTTTTGTATGTACTGGTTGTACTGGTACTGCTTTGCGGTATGGGCTACCTGTTTTACTACTCCCGTTCACAGGCAAATGAACGTCAGGAGTACATAAGAGAGTTAGAAAGTAAGGAAGCGGCAACGAAGGATGTGGTGCAGGTAACTGTGCCAGCAGAGCCAGAGAGTGAGACAATA
>ENA-OQCN01000484-OQCN01000484.1-human-gut-metagenome-genome-assembly--contig:-NODE-484-length-21165-cov-6.133330_pt1 | contig 21165 bp, 19 predicted proteins | sample MGYA00242497_ERZ504576 | MGnify/ENA primary metagenome ERZ504576 (study PRJEB26092, sample SAMD00036296) | human gut metagenome | host: Homo sapiens | study: EMG produced TPA metagenomics assembly of... | reverse complement strand
AATCTATTATATTTTCTTATTTTTTGAGTGTTTCAACGAATGGAAATAAAATAGAAGCTTCCAATTCTACTTCTATGTAAATTGAAGCTATTAAATTTAATAGCGACTTATAAATTTGATAGTAACTTTAAAAATAATCACCTCCAGGCTATAATGAAGCAAAATGATAGCTTAAAGGTGATTTTATATGGCGAGATATAAGAAAAAATTAGAGAACGTCCTCCCCCAACCGCTAAGCCGGTTGAGGGAGAACAAGCGAATATTCCGTATCGTGGTTACGATTTTTCGAATCCGTACATCCATTTTCCTCGTAAGAACAGATACAGAAAGATCACGGAACTGATACTCCAGGTTAATGGGTATGCCCAGAAAATCACTCGTATATCTGGGAGAATACGAACTGCCACAGTAATGTAGCTTACGCGAAACAGACACCAGTCACATAACATAACGATCATTGGAACGGAGGCATTGCCTGAGCCACGAAGTACTGCTGCGATACAATGAGAAAATGCCAGCAAACAATAAAATAATGCAATAATTCTAGCCTGCATGACTCCATAATGCACAACATCAGGATCTCTGTTAAAGGCTGTGATCAGTATCGGTGCTGCCGCATATATGATAATACCTATCAATTCTGCAATCGCAATCGAACAAAGTACACCAAATTTTGCTCCCTTTTTCGCCCGGTCATACTGTTTTGCACCCAGATTTTGACTGACAAAGGTTGTCAGAGCCATCGTAAAACAGGTTACCGGCAAAAAGGCGAATCCCTCTATCTTAGAATATGAGCCACATCCTGCCATTGCCATTTTTCCAAATGCATTTATATTTGACTGTACAAAAACATTTGCGATCGCAATCACTGAATTCTGAAAACCGGATGGTACACCATTCTGATGATCTGCTTTAGCATAAAACTGTCAAAGCGAATCTCTCGCAATTCCAGACGGTATTCCTCTTCCACTCGCAGCAGATGAACCATACAGAGCAGTGCACTGACAAACTGTGAAATTGCAGTCGCAAGTGCTGCTGATCCGACACCCATACCAAGACCTGCGATAAAGAAAATATCCAGAACGACATTGACACAGGAAGAAATAATCAGATATATCAGTGGATGACGTCCATCACCGACTGACTGCAGAACTCCAACAAAGATATTGTACATGACAACACCTATAGAGCCTGCAAAATATGTACGGAAATACACAATAGATTCTGGGAGCACATCTGCAGGAGTTCCCATCAATACCAGGATCTTTGGTGCCAGAAACATCCCCAGAACGGTCAGCAAAGCACCGGACACAAGCCCGAATGCAACCGTTGTGTGGATTGCCTTTTGCAGAAAGTCACTTTTTTTAGCTCCATAATATCGTGCAATAACAACACCTGCACCCATGGCAATGCCGTTAATAAAACCTACCATTAGAAAAATCAGATTTCCGGATGAACTGACCGCCGCCAACGCATTACTTCCAAGAAAATTTCCTACAATCAGGGAATCAGCAGTATTGTACAATTGCTGAAACAGATTTCCCAGAAACAATGGAATTGCAAAAAAAATGATCTTTTGGGAGATACTTCCCTCTGTCATTCTCAGACTCTTTTTCATAGCCAAAATTACCCTTCCCCTTCCTGCGTTCTTTGCGTGAATAGAGATAAAGGACTGCTCTTTATGGCAGTTATCTCTCTATAATTAGTGAACTACTCAGCTACAAATAACCGAGCTTCTTGCTTAAAAATTAATTGGCTTTCTGTCGGTTAATAAATGATAGAAAAAACCAGTCTAATCATATCACTTACCCTTTATGTTTTCAAATAAAATCCTTAATTTTTCTCATCTAATCTCATTTTTTTTCATTTTCTTAATGAATCCTTAGTTGAGATATCGCCATAAATGGACTATACTATTAAAATGTGAGTGTCAAAGTTAATTTTGCCACTTACCAATGTACATTTTTTTATAAGGGGTTTTTATTTTATGAATCATTTAAAACATCGGGTAATCTCTGCTGTCTGTTCGATTACCCTTTTATCCGGCACTTTTTCACTTCCGGTTTTTGCCGCCGACGCAAACTCTTCCGAAAACACGGAAGCAATTTCTCAGACTTCTGAAACTGCTGCACCGACTGATACTACAACTGCCCAATCTTCTGATCCAGCTTCTACAGATACTACATCTGGCACACCGCCGACTGACCCAAATGCTCCGCCTGAAAGTTACAACTGGGAAGTTCAATCCGATTCCTGGGCTTCCTGGCCAAAAGGTCCGCAAGTCGCTGCCGAAACTGCCATTTTAATGGACGTCGATTCAGGCGAAATTTTATATGCAAAGGGAATTGATGAAAAGCGCTATCCTGCAAGTACCACAAAGATTATGACTGCATGGCTTGCGATTGAAAACAGCAATTTATCCGACCAAATCACGTTTTCCACAGATGCCGTCTACAGTATTGAACCCGGAAGCACCCACATTGGAATCAAACCGGGTGAAATTCTTACAATGGAGCAAAGCCTTTATGCGGTTCTGCTTGCTTCCGCAAATGAAGTCTCCAATGGCGTAGCCGAATATGTCGGCGGTGGAAGTATCTCTGCTTTTGTCGATAAAATGAATGAACGTGCTGCGTCCCTTGGCTGTAACAACACACATTTTATGAATCCAAGCGGTCTGCACGATGACAATCATTATACAACCGCACGTGACCTGGCTACAATTGCCCGTTCCGCTTTCCAAAACAAAATTTTCCGAAAAATCATTGGAACAGAATATTATATAGAACCAAAAACAAATCTCACTGATGAAGAACGCTGGCTTAATAATCATAATAAAATGCTGCTCTCCGGTGAAAAACATTATGATGGCTGTCTTGGCGGAAAAACCGGCTACACCACAACCGCCGGAAATACTTTAGTCACCTTTGCCGAGCGTGACAACATGCGTCTGGTCTGCGTTGTCCTTGCCGACACCCTGCGTTTTCAGTACAGTGATACGGCTTCGCTGTTTGATTATGGATTTGGGAATTTTCATAAAGAAGTGATAACAGAAAATCAGCCGGAAACTACTGTTCAATTACTGCCTGCGGATGCGTTTTCGCTGAAAATGACAACTCCCGAATTTCTCTCCTGCGTGGAAAACGGCAACTGCGTAACCCTGCCAAATGATGTGTCTTTAGATTCGGTTACTTATGAAACACGCGTGGAAGGCGATTCCGTATTTACTGACTGTCTCTTTAACAATCAGATATTAATGACGAAACAGGTAAAGATTTTACCATCAAAATCAATTCAAAAATCATTTAAAGCGATGAATCAAAAAAAGACATCAAAATCAAAAAAGGCGAAAAAAAGACATCACTGATGTCTTTTTTCACGCCTTTTTTCCCGAAGCAGATTTCGTTTTTCCCGAATCTCAACTGCTTCTTCTTCATTAATTTTCTTTACTGTTTTTACTACATAATAATTGCCTTCATCGGTTTTCTTCAACCGGATTTTCCCTTTTAAATAACCGTGTTCCGGACAGTATGCCAGGCAGACATGGGATTTGGTATTCATAGAAAACCAGCGTATTTTCTTCTTTGCTGTATTATTACAAACAATGCATTTTGTACTTACGACTTCCCTGTCTTTCATTGCGTCTTCTTTTGTTGGAAATTCTCTTGAAATATATTTTGAATAATTCTCAAACATGACATGAATTTCTTCTTTTTTGGATTTTGGATTCTGATAAGTATCAATCGAGTAATTTTTCTCAACCACCTCAATCGGCAATTTTGCAAACACCTCCGCCGTATACCAGGCATCATGAAGTGCACGGTGAAAACTCTCTGTCTTTTCTATTTTAAGAAAATCAATTGCATATTCCAGGGAACGGCAGTTTTTTTTACCCTCACAGGCAATCCCAAAGATTTTCTGAAGGTCATAATAACGAACCGGTCCTTCTAAGAAATGCAGCATGGTATAGTATTTCAAATTTCGCTGAAGTTCAATCAAATCAGTTGGTCCCCAGGTACAAAATACAACGTCCTCTCCACACCATCTCAAAAAACGCCTTACTGATTTTGAAAAAGAAAGCCCGCTCTCTAAGGTATTTTTATCAATGTTTAAAATTTCTTTTGTTCGATAATGAAGTCTGTGATAGACAGCCGGTTTTACAATCTGCTGGAATTTATCAATTACTTCTCGATTTTCATCTAATTTTACCGCTCCAAATTCAATAATTTCAAACGGCAATCTTTTATTTTCACGGTCTTTTCCATAAGACACTGGTTCCACTCTAAGTCAAATACAATATAATTCATTTCTTTCTTCTCACTAACTAACTATTTACTCTGCTGCTGTAATATTACCATGATGACCTCTTATTCGCAACTGAAAATCATAGTACAGAAAAAAAAGCAATACATACTTTTACAAATATGTATCGCTTCTTCTCTTTGTTTTTTATTCTTCCGCTCCAATCTGCGGCATTGGCTCTGCCAGAATTTTCATAAATTCTTCACCTGTAATTGTTTCATTATCGTAAAGATATTTTGCAAGCTGATGCAGTTTTCCGATATTATCCTCAAGAATCTTATAAGCTTTTGCATGCTGGGTTTTTACCAGTTCCACAACTTTTTTATCAATCTCAGTCTGAGTTTCAAATGAGCATGCAAGGGAAGTATCCCCACCTAAGTACTGGTTCTGAACACTTTCCATTGCCACCATATCGAAATCATCACTCATACCGTAACGGGTAATCATACCTCGGGCAAGCTTTGTCGCCTGCTCAATATCATTGGACGCACCAGTTGTAATGGAATGGAAAATCAATTCTTCCGCAGCTCGTCCCCCGGTAAAGGTTGCAATCTTATTTTCGAGTTCTTCTTTTGACATCAGATAATGCTCGCCATCTTCCACCTGCATTGTATAACCAAGTGCACCGGAGGTTCTCGGAATAATCGTAATCTTATGAACCGGTGCAGAATTTGTCTGCATCGCTGCTACAAGAGCATGTCCGATTTCATGATAGGAAACAATCAATTTTTCTTTTTCTGAAAGTACACGGCTCTTCTTCTGATAACCGGCAATAACAACCTCGATACTTTCTTCCATATCAGCCTGTGTTGCAAATTTTCTTCTGTCACGCACCGCACGAAGCGCTGCCTCATTTACGATGTTGGCAAGTTCTGCACCGGACGCACCGGACGCTGCTTTTGCAATTTCTCTAAAGTCCACATTATCTGAAACTTTAATCTTTTTCGCATGTACTTTTAAAATTTCTTCACGTCCCTGCAGATCCGGAAGTTCAACAGGAATTCGTCTGTCAAAACGACCCGGACGAAGCAGTGCAGGGTCAAGTGAATCCGGACGGTTGGTTGCTGCCAGAATAACAACACCTTTTGAACCGTCGAAACCATCCATCTCTGTCAAAAGCTGGTTCAAGGTCTGCTCACGCTCATCATTTCCACTGATATTTCCGTCTCGTTTTTTACCGATGGTATCAATCTCATCGATAAATACGATACATGGGGCTTTTTCATTTGCCTGTTTAAATAAATCTCTTACCTTTGCTGCACCCATACCAACAAACATTTCAACAAACTCCGAACCCGAGATAGAGAAGAACGGCACATTTGCTTCACCGGCTACTGCCTTTGCAAGCAGGGTTTTACCGGTTCCCGGAGGGCCTACAAGAAGAGCGCCTTTTGGCATGGCAGCTCCGATTTCTCTGTATTTTTCCGGATTATGCAGGTAATCTACAATCTCTGTCAAAAGTTCTTTTGCCTCATCTTCACCTGCAACATCAGAAAATTTAATTCCTGTGGAAGATTTCACGTAAATCTTTGCATTACTCTTTCCAAATGACATTGCTCCACCGGCGCCACCGCTGATACCACTCATCATTTTCTTACTAAGCCAGTTTCCGATAAACACAAAAATCAGAATCGGCACGATATAAGACAATAATAAGCTTAAAATCGGAGAAGTTTTCTGTGGAATTTCTTCTGAGAATTTTACTCCCGCATCTTTTAAGCGTTCTACTTCCTGTGAGTCTTTGATTCGACCGGTCTTATAAACCTGCGTCTCATTTCCTTTTTTTACAGAATAATAGATGACATCATCTTCCAGATTGACTTCTTCTACCGTTCCACTATCGAGAGTATCCAAGAACTCATCATAAGTGGCTTCCTTGATACTTCTCTCTGCAAGGCTTGGTACCAAAAGTGTATTTAACAGCACCAACACAATAATTACGATTGCATAATAAAATATCAAGGGTTTTTTTGGCTTTTTATCTTTTATCTCCATAGCCATATCCCCTTTCTTTTTTCTTTGTAAACTACTCGGCAACTAAGTTACCAAAGCATCTAAATTAAGTAGTTCCTTAACACTTGCTATACTAACTATTACTATTATGCGCCAATTTTTACCTATTTACAATTAAGAAACCCTGTTAATTCTCTTAAAAAAAATGAAATTTCCAGTTACTTATCTTAATTAACTATCTTCTCCGGTTAATCTTAAGATTCCCTGGATTTCTTCCAAATCCATATCCAAAAATGCAGATAACTCTTCGGCACTGTATTTATCGTCATCATCATCCATGATTTCTTTGATTTTATGCTCCAGATTTCTTACTTTTTCCACTAAAATATCATCGCTCTGTTTCTGATCCGTCTGTTCCTCTAACAGCAATAAAATTGCATTTCGGATTTCTCCGGATAAAAATGCAGATATATCCTCTGCTTCCTCAAGACTTTCCAGTGCGCCAATCAAGCCGATATTTCCCTCAGAAACCATATCTCCAAGAAAAACCTCTCCGTCATGCAGCTCTTTTGCAATTTTAAGCACTTCTTTCATATATAATTCTGTTAATCTTGATTTTGCCTGTGCCTCTCCTGCTTTTGCTAATTCAAAAAGACGTTCTCTTTCGCCTTCCTCTTCCGGAAGAATCACATTTAATGTTTCAAGATAATCCTCTAAATATTCCTTCTCTTCCTGTGTCAGCTCGGCCGGTTTTTTCTCTTCTTCTGCCTCCTCTGCTTCATAAGAAAACATAGAACTTTTCTTTGGCATTTCTGGCTCTGAAACTTTTTCTGCTTTCTTTTTCTCTTCATCCGTATGGATTCCCTGAATGGTCAGATAATCATATACTTTCTGAAGCTGTGTCTCATTTAAGCCATCTCCCGCAAAAAAATCCTCCACTACCTCACGGCTGATTTTTCTTCCATTGTTGACTGCAAGTCTCTGTATATCCTGTAATTTCTGCTGAAATTCTTTAATTTCCATTCTAACCTAACACACTCCTTTTTCTCACCCAATTCCACCCAGTGCAATTCCAAGAATCAACACCAGAATGCAAATCGGAACATATAAATATTTGCAAACCGGATAAAACCATTTCGTAAATGCTTTTTCTCTTCCTTTATTGACCTGTTTTTCCACGTATTTCTTTCCGCATACCCAGAAGAACATAACTCCTGCCAGTCCTGCTCCGAGCGGGCAGATATAAATCGACAGCACATCCATCCAGTCCGATACAATTCCCTGAATCAAAAGGGAAATCACAATTCCAACTATACCTGTCAAAGTACATGCCGGTACTCTGCCAAGTTTTAATTTTTCCTGAACCGTCGCAATCGGTGCTTCGTAAAGATTAATTAAAGAGGTCATTCCTGCCAGTAAAACTGCAACAAAAAAGAGAATCGCAATCACATGCCCTCCGGGCATAGATTCATCAGATTTGGAAGATAAATAAATAATAATCCAGGTCCTCCCTGATTTAATTTCGCACCGGTCGTTGCCATAGCCGGAATAATGACAAGTGCTGCAAGCATTGCCGCAAGAGTATCAAAAAACGCCACACGTCCCGCAGATGCCGGAATATTTTCTTCATCCGAAAGATAAGAACCATAAATCAAAGTTCCGTTTCCAGCTACAGAAAGGGAGAAAAATGCCTGACCCAGTGCAAAAATCCATGTTTTTGGGTTTGCAAGTGCTGTTTTATCTACTCTGAAAATGTACCGATATCCGTCAGATGCTCCCTGCTGAAATAGCACATAGACTCCAAGCCCTACAAATAATGCAAAGAAAATCGGCATCATAATCTTGTTTGCTTTTTCAATTCCTGTTGCCACACCGAACATCAAAATTCCCATGCAGAGAATTAAGACTACCACCTGCCAGATATTATTTCCAAATGCAGCTGCCATTGAACCAAACTGTACACCAAACTCATCTACACTTTCCGGTGCAAGCGTTGCTCCGGTAAGCGTACCTACAGTGTATTTTAAAATCCATCCCATAACTACGGTATAGCCGATTGCCATTGCCATTGAACCAAGTACCGGTATCATGCCAAGCAGTTCTCCGCTCTTTCTGCTTCCCTTTCTTTCCGTCGCCATTCCAAATGCATCAATCGGTCCGGAACGTGCTGCACGCCCAAAACACATCTCTCCTATAACTCCGGTCGAACCGATTAGAATTACAAAAATAATATAGGGAATTAAAAAAGCTCCGCCTCCGTACAGGGAAACTCTGGTGGAAAACATCCAGATATTCCCCATACCAACAGCCGAGCCGATGCAGGCCAAAATAAATCCCCACCTGCTGTTAAATGATTCTCGTTTCTTCATAAAATTTACTCGTTTTCTCCTTGTATATTTTGTATTTGAATTATAACAAAATTCAGAAGAAAAGTAAATTTTGTTTGTAATTTAGTCAGTTTGATTCTTCCATTTTGTTCCAAGTTCTTTTAATTCTTCCGCAGTATAAAGCGGACAGAGCCAGTATTTTTCTTCCAGCCAGTTTTTCATTAATACTTTATTTTCTTTTTGAGAATAGCCTGCAAACTGACCTTTTACATTATCACCGATTTCATAGCGGATTTCCATTTTATCCAGATTAATTAACCAGGCCTGATCTTGATTTTGAAGTAAAATCTCATCAGGATTTTGTGTTTTCCAGACTACAACATATTCCGACTTTTCTGCATCATCTTCTTTCTTCTCTTTAATTGTAATCTGCTCTTCTATTCCATCTGAATTTTTATTCACTTTATAAAGAATCCCGTCTCTGCCAAATAGATATACATAATCTCCAATTTTATGACTCCAGAAAACAGAAGATACCAGATTCTTCTCTTGAAGCTTTTCTATCACCGGTTTTATTTTTTTTGACTTCGTGTCGTCCGAGTACTTTACATTTTTATCCTTAGTCTGATAAATCAGACTATCCTCTTCCTCTATAATTTCACAAGATTCATTTTTTAAATCCTGATAACGATAGACCACATTTCCACTTACCGCCAGTTCATCATCATTATACCAGGCAGAAGCATCGATTTCAGATGCAAATTCATGAATCACTGCACCTACTGATTTTTCTTTTTCCCCTTTTTCTATTCCATTTACAAAAAGCATATATTCTTTTCCATTTTCTAAAGTCACTAAAATCTGACCTGCTTCTGTATAATCTATATTTATAATACTGCTCGGAAATGTATATTCATAAATAATATCTCCGGTATTCACATCAATCAAATAAATTTCTTTTGTCATAACAGTGAATAAAATATCCGTATAATTCTCAGTATTTTCTTTCTTAAATGTTCCTACCGCTAAATCTTCCATATAAGTAGCTGAGCCATTTACCGTTACTTCTGAAAGTTTTTTTTGCTGTATTATAATCAAAAATCCGATACTTTGTATACTCTCCCTGCGTTCCCATATTTGTCTCTGTTATGAGATAATCACCCGTATGCATTACTGTAGGAACCCCTTCTTTTTCCTGGTCTACGGTTTCTTCCAATAACGGCTTTTCATCTTTTAAAATTACTCCATCTTTTACAGAATATGCTTTTATCTTATTTTCAAAATTTCCACCTTCCTTATATTCTGTTTCATTCACATAACAAATTTTATCAGAGATTGATTGTATATCTAAATCAAAAAGGTCATCCCATTCTCTGGTATATTTATATTCCTTTTTATTTTCAATATTGTTCTCATCAAATACAATCAGACTACAGTTACCATTTTGATTCCATATACCCGGAATCTCTTTCGCTTCTTCATACTCTTCATAAATTCGGGCAATCTTTCCATCAAACATCCGATAACTGTAAGTATAAGTATCACTGTCATAATGCCACTTTTTTTCTTCTTCACTTACTTCTTCAATTCGTTCATAACTTCCATCCGCCGGATTCACTTTCCAGACCTGGTCTACGCTGGTAAGATAAAAACATGGATTTTCAGCCTCTCCTTCACTTGTAGTTTTTTTATAGCCATAAAGCATCATTTCACTTGTCAGTTCACCATCTGACTGACCATTGCCTTCCGCTGAAACTTTTTCTAATTTTATTACTTTTAATGGTTCTTTTTTAGGAACAAAAAACTTAACACTATAAGTGTCATCATCATATTTTATCCCCAACTCCTCCACCGTATATTTCTTCACCAGTTTTCCGCTCTTTGTCTCCCACAGATAAACCCCTGTTGCATCCTGTGCCACCACATTTTTTCCACTGTTTACAAATGCAACTCTCGTAATATATGAAGTTGTCTCATATTTTTGTACCGGCAAAAAGTTTTCTCTCTGAAATAATCCCAGTTTTTCTGCGGTTGCTTTCTCTGCCGAAAAAACGACATATTATCTTCAGCATCAGGAAGTGCATCCACTGCTGTCTCAATTGCTTCTGTCACTTTTCCATCTTCCCACATATAATCCGACTGAACAGCCATACGATTGTAGTTTTCTTCCTGCAAGAGCCGTTTTTGTTCATTTAATCGGACTGCCATGATTGAACTGTAGATACCAATTCCGCCAACTACAACCGTTACACCGCCCATGACGGCAAGACTTCTGTGAATTTTTCGTTTCTGTTCCCGCTGATATAAATCATCATAACGACAGTCAAGCAGTGGTGCGGCAATTCGCAAATATTCTGTTTTTAATTTCTTTAATGATTTCCTTTCAGAATCTGCGGTTATATTTGCAGCCAGAGGCTCTACTTCAATTTTCTCCCGTATTTCTTCTCCCTCTGCATTTTTACGAATTTCTTCCGACCAGCAGAGTTCTTCCGGAAATACTTCGCCTGGATTTCCTTCAATTAAAAGTGCCAGTATGTTTTGGGTTGAATTATTATGTAACGATTTAAAATATGAAATTCTTCCCTGCACCATTTTGACTGTACAAGCATAGAAGAACAAATTACAATTAAATATTCTGAATTTTCTAATGCCTCACGGATATCCTGACTCAAATCAGCACTTGTCGGCAGTTCCGTTTCATCTCGAAATACTCTCCATTTTTCCTTTTTTTCAAGCTGTTTCGGAGGATGAAATGTCTCTAAATGCTTCTGTAATGTAACTGCAACTTTTCGGTCAAATGGCTGATGCCGGTAGCTGATAAAAGCTTTATATCTCCGGTTATTCTGCTCTGTCTTATTTTCTGTTTTCTCACCTGTCTCAATCTCTTTCCCCATCTTCTTTCTCTCTTTCCTTCAACCATTCTAATGCCAGAAGTCTTTTGGTATCTTTGATATTTGCCATATCATAACTGTAAAAATCTTTATCCATTCCACATTCATTTTTTAATGCAAGCTTTAATTCCTTCTGCCCCTCATAAGCACAGATGCAAGGATGCAGTTTTGCCACAAACAATTGCTGTCTTTCATTCCCACATTTAACTGCAAAAACAGCATCCTCTACATTTGCAGGGAGCCAGCCACGGGACAACATCCATCTTACCCAGCGGTCATGTTCCCAGACAGCTACCGTCTTATATTCACTTTCTTTTACTCCTCTGCTTCGATTTGCCAGATAATTCAGCTGTTCCACCGAAGCAAATGCCTTCTCGTCCCAGATTTCCCATGCAATCGGCATAATCTGATTTCCATTAATATCCCGAAACTGAAAAATACGATACGGCATGCTAAGAGCCAGACTATAGGAACTGTCATGATTATATTGTCTTCCATAATAGACCTTATCTTGCAGTTCTGCCTTTTCACTGCCCGCCTTGGTCTCTTCCGGGCTCAGCCCCGCAAACTGATAATGAATACACTTTGAAAGTTTTTCAAAAGTTCCTCCAGCCACCAAATCCCAGCTATAGTATGCCGAAAGATTTCCAAACGGAATAAAGGACCAGGTATTAAACCATCTGTCTCCATATATTTCTTTTTCAATTACCAGTCTTTTTGCAGTCCATGCAAGCTGGTCTTTCCGACACAGAACTGCAATCGGATTTGGGGTCTCCAGTGCCGTCTTATTTCTCTGTTCAATATTATTACGAACTAGAATTTCACGGATTCTTGTTGCCAGTGAAAGATTTTCTTCATCTGATTCAGTCGCTACCGCAAAATAACTATACGGGGTTTCATCCATTATGTTCTTTAAGATATCCGCTAACTGAAAGGAATGAAAATCAATATTTTCTCCCAAAACCTCTGGCAGTTCAATCTCTTCTACATCAAAATCGCTTTTTACCATTCCCGGGTATTCTGCCTTTATTTTACGAACAAATTCTTCGCCTTTCTCATCTAACACCGTAATCTTACATAAAATCGCATTTTCACGAAATCCCATCATCCAGAATGCTTCACGAACCAGCCATTTCGCAACTCTCGATGTTCCCAAAATAATAAAATGCAGGATTGGTCTGTCTTCTTTTAATTTTTTTGCACTTTCCTTTAAATCTACCGCACGAACCGGATAAAACAAAGGGTGATGAGATAGCAGCTGTTGTGCTGCTGTTTTATCATCATCAATTATAAAAACAGGAATCGTATACTCCGGAAGACCACTTAATGCTGTGTCAATCAGAGCACGGGCGATTTCTGAATCATTTCGGATAAAAATTTCTATATTCAGTTCTTTGGTCTCTGGTTTTTCATCTTTTATTAACTGTAATAATTCAAATAAATTTTCTATATTTTTTTCAAAATCATCATCCAAAAACAAAAAACGTTTTGCCGTTTTTTCATGAATTTTCATTTGCATTACCGTCAGATCAAACTCTGCAAGCCATCTCTCCCAGCTTTCCGGGATCGTCTTTTCGAATATTTTGGCATATTTATTCTTTGTATTTGAATAGCATCGTCCCACTGTGGCAGTTTCTGCTGCATAATCTGGGGTATAATCCGACTCTCATTATTTACTTTCCACTCTTCCTGCGCCAGATAAAATCCACAGTTATTACTGATTTTCAGATAATAATCTGCAGTTTCATTTGTTGAAGATTGATATTTTCCTGCACGAATATATTTATATAATACAAATGCTGCCTCTCCACGATAACTTTTCTCTACTGCAGGTGTTAAATATAGAATTTTCTCACAGCCTTTGCAGCATCTCATCACATCTTCTCCATCAGATGCCGGATTTTGATAAATGATTCGTATTTTCTCTAACATAGCTTCAGCATCTGCATTATTTTTCCAAAGTTTTGCCGGTTCATAAGAAAACTTAACTGCCTCTTTTAAAAATGCATTACCTGCTTTTTTATCTTTTAGCTGATAGGCTCGCCTTGCAAGCAGATAATTGGCTTTTCCTTTCTCGTATGGATTGTTTAATGCAATTCCCAGACACTCTTTTAGTTCTTCCAGTGAGCCTTCTTCCTTATGAAGCATTTCCTGAGCTATTTTTATCGCATCCGATTCTTCCTCTTCTTCCACAAGCTTCGGCAGAAATAAACTATGAAGTTTTAAATCCTGTTCCGAAAATTTCGTATTTTCCATTCCAAAACTGCATAACGTAGATGCAATAATCGAAAATACTGCAAGAATCTGTGCATATTCTTGTTTATCATAAAGCTGAAATAATCTTTCCTTGATAAACAATTCATCTTTTTCTTCCTCAATTTTATCAATCAGACGATAAACTGCTTTCGCAACTTTATTTTCCTGCGTCTCTGTACATGCAGGTACTAATCGTTTCCAGTTTTCTGCGAATTCCTGAAGCATTGGATTTTCTTCAAAATTATAATCCTCATGCGCCTCATTTTTTAACTGAATCAGATAATCACTCGCATCCAGAAAACGTTTTTTTTGCATCAATAGTCGCACGGCAGACTAAAGAAACATATTTTCCCTGAACTTTCCCACTTCTTACAAACATTTTTTGATATAAACCATCCGGAAAAATTTCTTTTATAAATGTTTTCTGGTCTGACTCATTTTTTGTAAATTTGACATAAATATCTTCATATAATTGTTTCCAAGTAATTTCTATCTTCCACACAGCGAATCCCCCTGAGTTGTTTTATGATTTCATTATACCTCATTCGATGCATAATATCTTGCATTTATCTTATAATTCTACTCTTTTTTCTTTCGATATTAAGATATAATAAAAGCAGATTAAAATTCAAAAGGGGGAAATTCACCATGACAAAACACTACATAGAATCCGATATTCGAAATAATTACCGTGCCTTAACCAAATGTTTAATTGAAAAACACTTAAGCATCACCACAATGGAAAGTGCAACTTCCGGTCAGATTGCCTCTTTAATTACTGATACGGAAGGGGCTTCTGCCATTTTAAAAGGGGCTTTTATCACCTACTCAAACGAAGCCAAAATTATGCAGGGTGTTCCGGCTGAAATTATTGACACTTACTCTGTCTATTCAAAAGAAACCGCCGAAGCAATGGCATGTGCCTGTGCAAAAGCTTATCTTGCCGATATTGGAATCGGTGTAACCGGCACAATGGGAAATATTGACCCAGCCAATCCGAATGCTTCTGTTCCGGGTCAGGTCTATTTTGCAATTAAAATTCATGATACCGTTTCATCTTACTATGTTGAATTAGAGCCACAGCCGACCAGACTCGCCTATAAACTTGCTGTGGCAAAAGAAGTATATGATAAATTAATCGAAATACTTGAAAGTTAAAGTAAAACAGGCAGTGTCCATCCCTTTAGACACTGCCTGTTTGACTCATTTCTTCAAAATTTGTTCTATCGTACTCAACTCAAGTATCTTCATGTGTGCCAAACAATTTCTCGCATTTCTATAGTCTTCAAAGTGGCTTAGAATTCCAGATACCGTCTTTTTCAGAAAATCTTTCTTTCCCAGTTGTTGTTTCCAATTGTTTTCCGTGTAATTGCCGGTAAGCACGAGGTCCGCTGCCATAATATTTTTCAAAGGTAGCTGCAAAGTGTTGTCTGCTGTTATAACCGGTATGAAATGCGATATCAGTAATCGTCAAAGAACTGTTGATTAGCAAAAATGCTGCCTGCTCCAGTCGTTTTCGATTAATGTAGTCTGTAATTGTACAGTGCATTTGTCTGGAAAATAGAGATTGCAGATAAGATTTATTGATTCCTGCATATCGAGCAATCTCAGGAATTCGAAGTTCTTCTGTTAAGTTTTTACGAATATAATCACAGGCTTTTTTTAAATAAAGAGCTCCGGTTGTGGATTGGCCTTGATAAAGACATCTTGAGAGTTCTAACAACATCCGAAAAAAAAGCAGACAAATCAAATAATCGGAATCAAATTTCTGAAGATGTTTTTGACGCTGAAGACGTAAATCATCCAAAGAAAGTGTCAACTCTAATTGAGAAATCAAATCTTTTAAAGAGTATCCCAGATTATAAATATCTGTTCCAGTTAAATGAGAGCAGGAATCTTTGCAAAGTTTCAGGAATAAATCACTCTCCTTTATAAGTTCAGATAAATTGATTTTTGTTCTTTCTTCCTGACAGGAAAATTCCAAATTCAGCATGGAACAAAATTGGTCTTCTTCAATAAATAATCGGTGTGGGAGATTTGCATCAATAAAAATGAATTGATGAGCTTCTAAAAGGTGCTTCTCTTTTTCAATAAATACTTCACAGCAACCTTTGGTCACATACATGATTTCAAAACTTGGATGAGAATGAAGGTTCATCTTATAATCACTAAGAGAAAGTGCATAAAAAGCAGTGAGTGAAATGTATGGTTTTGATGGATAATACAAATTCATGATAAAAATTCTCCTTAAATAAAATACGGTAATATCTTGCATTTTTTAATGAAATCAACAATAGTTTACACCTTAAAAAAATGCTTTGTCTATAATGAATTCATAGATAAGAACGATAGAAACAGGAGGTTTTATTTATGAGTTTTAAAATAGCATTTATCGGAGCAGGAAGTCTTGTATTTGCAAGAACACTTTTTACAGATATTATGTCTGTACCGGAGCTTAGAAAAGCAGAAATTTCTTTTACAGATATCAACCCGGATAATCTGGAAAAAACAAGAGCACTTTGCCAGAGAGACCTTGATGCAAACCAAATTCCGGTTACGATTCAGGCAACAACAGACAGAAGAGAGGCATTTAAAGATGCGCGTTATATCATAAACTGTGTTCGTATCGGAGGACTGGAAGGATTTGAAACAGATATCGAAATTCCGTTAAAATATGGAGTGGACCAGTGTGTTGGTGATACGTTATGTACAGGTGGAATTATGTACGGACAACGTGTAATTGCTGCAATGCTGGATTTTTGTAAAGATATTCGTGAAGTTGCAGAACCTGGTGCAATTATGTTGAACTATTCCAATCCAAATGCAATGGCAACCTGGCATGTAATAAATATGGAAAAGTAAGAACCATCGGATTATGCCATGGAGAAATTCACGGAGAGATGCAGATTGCAGAAGTACTGGGACTTCCGAGAGAAGAACTGGATATTACCTGTGCCGGAATCAATCATCAGACCTGGTATATTTCTGTGAAACATCATGGAAAAGAATTGTTAGACAAGATTCTTCCTGGATTTGAAGCACATGAAAAATTCAGAGAAGAAGAAAAAGTAAGAATTGATATCTTAAAAACGTTTTGGATATTATTCAACCGAATCAAATGGTCATCTTTCTGAATATGTTGCATGGTATCGAAAACGTCCGGATGAAATCAAGGACTGGATTAATCTGGATAATTGGATTAATGGAGAGACTGGCGGATATCTGCGTGTTACAAGAGAGGAAAGAAACTGGTTTGAAACCGATTATCCGAAGATTTTAGCAGAAGAACCAAAGAAATTAGATGGTTCTGAAAGAGGAAAAGAACATTGTTCTTATATCATTGAGGCATTGGAAACCGGCAAGAAATACAGAGGTCATTTTAACATTATGAATGAAGGCTGTATTACAAACCTTCCGTCTGAGAGTGTTGTAGAAGTTCCTTGCTATGTAGATGGGAATGGAATCAGTATTCCGAAGTAGGCGACCTTCCACTGGGATGCGCTGCTGTTTGCTCACAGTCTATCTGGGTACAAAAACTTGCGGTAGAAGCAGCAGTACACGGAGATGTGAATCTGTTAAAACAGGCAGCATTAATGGACCCGTTAACCGGAGCAGTTTGCAATCCTCCAGAAGTATGGCAGATGATTGATGAAATGTTAGTTGCACAGGAACAGTGGCTGCCACAGTACAAAGAAGGAATTGCACAGGCGAAAGAAAATCTTGCAAAAGGAAATCTGATTCCTACAAAAGAAGGATATAAAGGTGCAGTTCGCTTAAAAGAAAAAACGGTAGAAGAAGTAGCAGCAGAACATGATAAAAGAAAAATCACTGCATAAGATAAGACTATAGTTAGAGTCAGACAGTGTCAAAAAGCGACACTGTCTGATTTTTTATAATATAAGAGTAAAGCGTTCAATCAACAGGTATAATAAAGGTGCTCATTTAATAAAAAACAAGGACTGAATTTCCAATATTCACGAAATTCAGTCCTCACTTTTTACTTACTCAATTTATACAGTTTTGCATCATGGGAATCCACTCCCACAATCAACTTTCCTTCTACTTCACCTAATTCTTTTTGCGCCCATAAATCACGCAGTTTATAACTTCCAGTTAAATCAAGCGCCCGAAAATCAATTGCGAAAGTCTCACTCCAGTTTGTCGTATTAAACACCGCAAGAAAAACATTTCCTTCTTCATCTTCTGCCTGCCATACAATCATGTCTCCCTGACGGATTGCCTGATGTGCATTGCGGCTTGTCTTTAATAGACTTAACACTTCTTCATTTGTTTAAAAGTGCTTTTGTCCATTCATCCATATCCGTAAGTTCACAGCCAATCATAAGTGGCGAACGGAAAATATTCCACAGAGTGAGCATAGTTCGTTGTTCTGCCTTTGAAAGTCTTGTCCATCTGTCACTTAATCCATGTTCACAACCTCTGATAGAAATATGTCCGACCGGAAGCATATCACAATCCGGGAAACAGCCTTCCGATACATAAGGTGCCCAGTTATTACATCTGTCAAACATTTCCATAATATCTTCCCAGGAATCCCAGAAGTCATTGGTGATTCTCCAAAGATTTGCATATTTTCTTAAATGCTCGGCTTTCTCTACCATTGCCGGTCCCGGTGAAAGACTTAAGACAATCGACCGTCCACATTTTTCAATCGCTCTGTGGAGCATTTCAATTTCATCCCCGCCATACTGCAATGTTCCTTCATCGTTGATGCGACCATATTTTACACAGATATCATCCACTTTAATATAATCCACTCCCCAGGACGCATACAATTCCAAAATAGAATCATAGTATTCCTGTGCGCCGGTTGTGTTGAATCTACACCATACATATCCGAATTCCAACAGCAAATTGAAGCTGGATGTGCAACCTGACGTGCCGTATAGGAAGTTCCTTTAATCGTCACATTTTTTGCAACTGCCTGGCGCGGAATTCCTCTCATAATATGAATTCCAAACTTCAATCCTTTCCCATGAATATAATCGGCAATCTCTCGAAATCCCTTTCCTCCTGCTGCCGATGGAAAACGATTTTCAGCCGGAATCAGTCTTCCATATTCATCCATACATAAATCCGCAAATTTATGATAATGACTGGAATCCGCTGTCGGTTCATACCACTGAATATCGCAGATGATATACTCCCAGCCATATTTCTTCAAATGCTCTGCCATATAATCCGCATTTTGCTTTAATTCTTTTTCTGTTACCGATGCTCCATAACAATCCCAGCTATTCCAGCCCATCGGAGGGGTCTTTGCAAAATCATTTTTATTCATACTTTTCTCCTTCTATTTTAAGTCAATCTCAAACAAACGCGCACATTTTTCCTGTGGGAGTTCTACGCACAACTCATTCTCATCATAACAGAATTTACAATCTACGGTATCCGGATAGATGACCGATACTTTTTCAATTTCTTTTCCAAAGTCCAGTGGAATCTTGACGTTTGCAGTTTTTGGTGCAAGCACTGCAAGATATACTCTATCCTCCGTTTTAATTCCGTAAACCAGCTGTTTACTTTCTAAATCAGCAAATCCAAGCGGAAAAATCGGAACGCCATCCTTTATTCCATCACGAATCTGTTTATAAAGTGCAATTCCTTCTGCCATAAGTTTAAGATTTTCCTCACTCATTTTCCATACCATTCCACTTATGTATGGACGAAGCAGGAGCCCATTTACCATGTTATAGATGACATGCTCTCTATCATCTTCATAAGGATAAACCCACATACCGGCCTGTTCCGGTGTTACCGCACTTGCAACATTTACTCCAATATAAGAATTGTAAATGTAATCCGTCTGGTCACTGGTAGACTGAAGGCTTAAAAGTTTCATCATTCCATAATCCATTCTCTGTCCGCCAGAACCGCAGTTTTCAATTACAAGGTCAGGATGTGCTTTAAAAATTTCTTTATACCATTGATATAAACATAAATAATGCTCACGGATTGCATCGGAACAGCTGTCAGAATTTAACTCACTTCCATATCCCATCGTAACATTATAATCCACTTTGAAATATCCAACTCCATAATCCTCAATCAGACGGTCTACAACTTCACGGCAATATTTTCGAACTTCCGGATTTCTAAAATCCAGTAAATAACGTTTATTATCGATATGGCGTTTTCCATGACGGCAGATAAACCAATCATCAGGAAGTGTTTTTGCAAGCTCACACTCGACTCCCATGACTTCAATTTCAAGCCAGAGTCCCATAACCAGTCCTTTTGATTTCGCATAATCGCATACGGATTTCATTCCATTTGGGAAACGTTCCGGTGATTCTTTCCATTCACCAACTCTGTCCCACCAATAGCCTTTATCATACCAGCCTGCATCCATGCAGTAATACTCACAGCCCATCTCAGCCGCTTTATCAATGATTTCTTTTTCTGTACTTTCAATCGGGTCTCCCATCAGACAGTTCATGTAATCATTAAATACAATATTTAATTTCTTATCATCGTCATTTTCTCTTCGGATTGCTCTACGATACTTTGTCAATTCTGCCATTGCCTCATTTAGAGAACCATCTGCAACACCAAATCCAACCGGTACCGTCTCAAATGTGTCTCCTGGTTTTAAATTCTTCCACCAGCCATTTTCCATCTCTGTCGGTCCGCTAAGCGCAAGATACAGATTTTTTCCCATAGAAGAACCATACTCTACAAGCCACTGACCGGAATGTTCAATCTGGAAGAAATACGTTTCTTTTGCTTCTATGTCTTCACAGATTCCCATCGGAAGATATTCACAACTTGACCAGGAGCCTCTTCCTCCATAGCAGTATCGGTTTAACCCAAATCCCGGAGTGTTAAATCCATCTACCATCATGCCATTTAAATTCAACTGTTTTGCACTGTCTTTTTTCCACTGTGCTTCACAGCACCAGCTATTATATGGAGTGTAAATCTGTGTTTTATCATAATATGGAAGTTTCCCATTTGCACAAAGACCATGATAAACAAAAGAAGACACATACTCTAAGCCAACTGCTTCTGTACCATTATTTTTTACTTCTGTCCATACCTGAACCGCTGAAATCCCATCAAAGAACTGCATATAATAACTAAGTTCCACACCATAATCTGATTTCGTATGGATGATTAACTGCTGACCCTTCTCTGCTTTTTCCAACGTATGATTTACATAATGAAACTCTTCCGATGCACTACTTAAACTATGTTTATAGCCATGCATATTCCTGCTTCCTTTTCCGGTAAGCTGAATCTCTGTAATCGAATAAGATGCCTGTTCATCTCTTGGTTCACGATTTCTGTCTGGTTTTCCAGCGGTTGTAAATTGTTTTAATTCAACGATTCCATTTTCACGAATTTCAAAGATAACTTTTAATCCGTTCTCCTCAATGCGAATTTCTTTTGTCTCCATAATCGTGTTCCTTTCTTTT
>ENA-OQCN01000482-OQCN01000482.1-human-gut-metagenome-genome-assembly--contig:-NODE-482-length-21208-cov-7.362174_pt1 | contig 21208 bp, 24 predicted proteins | sample MGYA00242497_ERZ504576 | MGnify/ENA primary metagenome ERZ504576 (study PRJEB26092, sample SAMD00036296) | human gut metagenome | host: Homo sapiens | study: EMG produced TPA metagenomics assembly of... | reverse complement strand
TTTCTTCAAACTCTAAAAACTACATCCTGAAGCAAAATGTTTCAAACACTTGTACTAATTTTTCATCTATCTTTTTTTTACTATTCGGTTGATGAATTTCCAGTCCACATTCTAACAACAGATCATCTTCCATTTGTAACATATAAGATATTCTGTGTGTATTTTTATTTTTCATTTCCACACGCATATTAAAAATTCCGTGCTTAACATCTTGGACTGCAAATAAATCTGCTTTCCCATATATTTTTTCCCATGTACTACGAATATTCTCTACACCAGTATCACCATCCAATTCAGGTGCAATTCCTAGAAAAATATCTGCCAACGGATCCTCATTTTCATTCAAAATATACCTATAACATAGATATATTTCCATTGCAGCAATATTGTTATCTTCTTCAAAATGAGGAAACTCAAGTTTTTGAACATTAAGCGTTTCGTTATTTAAGAGTTGTATTTGTTTTTATTATATTCCTATTATTTCCCTTATAAAATAAATCTGCTGCATCAAGAACATCTTTAATTGCTTTTCCTATTTCGTATTGTGAAGAGTCATTTTCTAACGATATTCTTCTAATACAATTGCAATACCCACCTTTCACATCTTCTGTACGTTCTGTAGAATAAATATTATAACCTTTCTCTATACTATAATCAACTCGTGCCAACAGATTATTTTTCCAAAATGATAACCAACTTTTATATTTTGAACCATTTTTCCATGTTGCATTCTCTTTTCTTTCTATCGGTGTCATTGCTGATGGTTCACTATACATAGCGTATTTTATGGCATCTCCTATACACTCACCCAAAACTTCATATTCTGTAGAAAGCGGTAATATTTTATACCATTGCGACTCTACTGAAAATCCGCCAATATGCCTTATTTCCGGAATAATCAGAAATCGTTTTTCACCTTTATATATCGATACACCAATTCTATCATTGCCCATCTCGTCACCTCCTTAATATGCAATACGATACCATACTTCAATACCTTCTGATGCCATCGTTGCCTTAAATGTAGTCAATACTTCTAATGCATCTTCTGTCATAATAACATCTGGAAAAACAATTTCTAGCACTTTAGAATTGTAATCACTTTTACTTATTGTAGTACCATTAGTCCACTTGAATGTATCTGACGATTTAAAATATTTTTGTTTCAAAATTTTTCATTGAATCCACATATTTATTCAGCATTCTTTCAAGTGTTTTAGGATTTTGATAGCTCTGAGCTGCAATATCTAAACTCTTTGTACTAATTAGTTTATTACCATCTTTTCTATCAAATACTGGAAAATTTTCTCCTAATGAATTTCCTTTTGCTTTCCAAGCACTGTCTTGCCATTTATGACATCCCGAACCTGTCCCAGAGTCAAAGAATTTGCCTCTATCTTGCGTATTATCTTGCGTATTTTCTTCCTCTATTATACGTATTTTATGGAAAAAGTTCAAGCTGCAGATACAAACCTCTTTTAAAAAATGCGATTTTGTAGTAAAATTGCCAAAAAGAAAATGCGAGTTTGTAGTAAATCATCAAAATAAAAAATGCGATTTTGTTATTTTATTAGGAGATTGCAATGATATGGAGGATTAAGACATGAAATTTATATCGTGGAATGTAAATGGACTGCGCGCATGCGTCCAGAAAGGTTTCCTTGATTTTTTCAACAGTATAGACGCTGATTTCTTTTGTATACAGGAGTCCAAGCTGCAGGCGGGACAGATTGACCTTGACCTGCCGGGCTATCACCAGTACTGGAATTACGCCGAGAAAAAAGGCTATTCCGGCACAGCCATTTTCGCAAAAAATGAGCCATTATCAGTGTCTTACGGCATAGGCATTGAGGAGCATGATAGGGAAGGACGTGTCATCACACTCGAATATGACAATTTCTATCTCGTAACCTGCTATACTCCAAACTCACAGAATGAACTGAAAAGGCTGCCGTACCGTATGCAGTGGAGGATGATTTCCGTGAATACCTTAAGACTCTCGATGCCAAAAAGCCTGTCGTACTGTGCGGTGATCTGAATGTCGCACACAATGAAATCGACCTGAAAAATCCAAAAACAAACCGCAAGAATGCAGGTTTTTCAGATGAGGAACGTGCTAAAATGACGGAACTTTTATGTTCCGGCTTTACCGATACCTTCAGATATTTTTATCCGGATGCCGAGGGTATATATTCCTGGTGGTCATACCGTTTTAAGGCTCGCGAAAAGAACGCAGGCTGGCGTATAGACTACTTTATCACATCAAAGCGCATCAATGATAAGCTTAAAAAGGCAGCAATCCATACCGATGTGCTCGGTTCAGACCACTGCCCTGTTGAGGTTGATATTGAATTTTAAATTTAAGGTTATGTATTTTTACAATCCCTTATGCAACACTTTCTTCTCGAGCTTATCCCCATCCAGTATACTCAACAGCATTATACTCACCGTTTCTGTATGCGAACGTCTCATTGTCATCCTGATAATGCACGAAACTGCCCTTGCCCGGATATGTCAGTATGCTGATCTTATCCTCTGTAATGTCCTCTGTAGAGCGGATTTCTCCGTCTGCAACAGGGATAATGGCTCCTGCTTTTATGAAGACAGGTACTTTATCAAGTGGTGCATCTGCTAAAATATATCTGCCGCCACTGTATTTTTCGCCTGTGTAGTAATCATACCAGTCGCCGTCAGGCAGATAAACCTCTCTTGCCTCCTTGCCCGGTGCGATCACAGGTGCAACCAATACAAAGCTTCCGAGCATATATTCATCGGAAATATTTCTCACATGCTTATCTGCAGGATACTCGTATACGAGTGGACGCACGATAGGTGCTCCTGTCTTTTCACACTCATGTGCCAGATCATAAATATATGGGATAAATCTGTATCTGAGCTTTACTGTCTTTCTGACTGCATCTATCGTAGTCTCGTCAAACTGCCAAGCTCCTGTCTGCGTGTTCCCATCGCTGAATGATTTCTGAAAAACGGCACAAATACTGCTGCCTCATAAAATCTGACAAGAAGCTCCGGTGTAGTATCACTTCCGAAACCGCCTATATCGCTGCCACACATGGCAAGTCCGCTGACTGACAGATTGCACACCTGCTCGAGTGAAAGTGCTATATGCGCCCAGATGCTGTGATTATCTCCGGTCCAGCCACCGCAGTATTTCTGGCTTCCGGCATATGCAGCCTGGTAAGTACAAACGGACGTTTTCCACCATCATTTTTCGCAAGTCCCTCATATGTGGCTTTTGCCATAAAATGTCCGTAAATATTGTGAACCTTTTCATGTGCTCCATACTCAAACTGCACATCATCCGGCAGTGGTCCGTTGAAGCTTGCAGGCTCATTCATATCATTCCATATGCCACTGATACCGTGCTCGAGAAGTATCTTTGTCTTGTCTCCCCACCAGCTTCTGACGCTTTGCTTTGTGAAGTCCGGAAATACCGATGTTCCCGGCCAGACAGCATTTTCATATACACTGCCATCTGTATCATGTGCAAATGCATCCATCTCCATGCCCTCTTTGTACATGAAGTAGTCCTCATCCTTTTTCACACCCGGGTCAATGATGGATATGAGCTTTACACCCCTGTCAGCAAGCTTCTCTGAAAGCCCCTTTACATCCGGGAATTTCTTGTCATCAAAGGTGAATACCCTGTAGCCGTTCATGTAATCGATATCCATATGTATCACATCGCATGGGATATCAAGCTCGCGGAATTTGTCAGCTATATCAAGCACCTCATCCTGTGTGTAATAGCCCCAGCGGCTCTGATGGCTGCCGTATATCCATCTCTGATAAAGCGGTGTGGTGCCTGTCAGTGATGTATAAAGTCCCACCACCTCTGCCATATCATTTCCCAGCATAAAATAGTAGTCCAGCTCACCCTTCTCATGCTCGACGAAATAGTAATCTGTGTTTTCATAACCGAAATCAAAGGTTGTCTTGTAGGTATTATCCGCAAAAATTCCATAGCAATATTCATCGCCCAACACGATAAAAAATGGTATGGATTTGTACAGCGATTTGAAGCTGTCCACATGTGGTGCAGGATCATCCGTGTTCCAGTTTACATATGAATATCCACGCTTGTTGAGGCATCCCGGCTTATCTCCCAGACCGTAAATAGCATCATCCTTTCCAAGCTTTTTGATGATGGTAACAGCGTCAGTTTTTTCTTCATCTTTTCCGACAGTATGTCCCTCAAGCTCTGCGATGGCAAGATCCTCGTACGGATTCTTCTCACTCTTTTTGCGTGCTTTTTCATAATCTGAAAGCACAAGCTTCCCTTTGTAATAAATATCAAGCTTCTCGTTATCCTTCACATATACAGTAATATTCCTTGCGCTGATGACTGCTTTAACCGCTGCATCGCTTACACCGGCTTCTGCTGCGGTACTCTTGGCATCAGACGTATCCTTGCAGGTCACGTCAGGTGTGGCAGCCTTCGGAATAAAGCCCTCCTCTATTGCAACACTTTCGATGCCGGGTTTTTGTGCAACATGCACTATGTTGTTTTCAAATATGGTAACAAACAGACTGCCGTTCTCGTAGATCAGCTCTGCTGTGTTGTCCTGTATTTTACAGTTCTTATAAGAATTTACCATTGCGTAATCCTCCCTTGAATTATATAGTTTCTCCTGATGTTTCTTATAAAAATACTTCCGTTTACTATAATAGTATCATCCATTTTTAATTTTTACAACAAAGAAAGTCACCGGTCACACCTAGTATGACCGGTGACTGTTACTGTTCACATCTAACAGTGTAGCCAGCAACTTTCTACAAAATACAAATTTAAAATCAATAGCCTCAGGCTGTAAGTATCTCTGTCAATACACCATACAGCTCTGTATCAAGCTCCTTTGCCTTGAGCTCTGATAAAATCACTGTTGTTTTCTTTCCCGATGTAATAAGACCGTAGATTTCATCCTTTAGCACAAAGCCTATCTCTGCCTGATTCAGGAAATCAAAGCATCTTTTTTCGATTTGATTATCAAGCGCTACTGTGTCTTTCGATATTGCAACGCTTATTTTGCTCGCTGTCGATGCATTTACAGTAACGATGAGCTTTCTGTTTTCTTCATCATATTTATTCTTTGCCAATACCTCTTTACCATCCACAGATACCTTTACCTTATCGGCTGCTGCCTCGGTTCTTCTTTCAAAGACAAGCTTACAGGTTCTGTTGTCAGGTATTAATGATGTATCTCCATCTGCCGGAGAAATGACAAACATATCTTTATCCGCAGAATATTTCATAGCTGTGGTCACACATCTGCCATCCACATATCCGCAGGATTCATTGTCATCCTCGTATAGCTCAAACTCACCATCAGCCTCCGGGAATACCCTGACACATAATACATCAGGATTTTTGATAACAGATCTTGCATCAAGCTCATCAGCATCTGCACACACAAGTATGCCTCCCGCCTTCGCAAACACCGGTATGCTGCTCAAATCCCTGTAAACCTCCAGCATTCTTCCACCATCATAGCGCATGCCTGTATAGATATCATACCAGATGCCTCCGGGAACCATACTTTGGTTCTTGCCACATTAAGTCCCTTAATACGTGGAGTTGTAACAGGTGCTACCATAAGCTGGCTGCCAAAGAAATACTGATTCTTTACCTCATAAGCCTCTGCATTTTCAGGATACTCATAATACATAGGCTCAATCAGCGGCATATTCTCGGCATAGCTGCGATAGTTCATAGTATACAGATACGGAATCATACAATGCCTCTGTCTGAGCGCTGCCTCCATCGCTTCCTCAGTCTCTTTTTTAAATCGCCACGGCTCCTTGCCGTTAAATTCGCTGCATGAGCTGTGCAGACGCATTATCGGAGAGAATATACCATATTGTGTCCATCTGGCTGTCAGCTCATCATCCTTGTAGCCAAGCATATGTCCGCCAATATCATGGCTCCACCATCCATATCCGATGTTTGTCGCTGTCGTTGTAAAATACGGTTGAAAATCAAGCGACTCCCATGTAATATGTGTATCTCCCGAAAATCCAATCGGATATCTATGGCTTCCCGGACCTGCATAGCGCGAAAATGTCATTGGACGCCTGCCGTCTCTTTTATTATCGAGATAATGAAAATGATTAAAAATCCATAGCGGATCCAATCCTTCAACCTTGCAGTTACTGCCCTGCTGCCAGTCAATCCACCAGAAATCCACACCTTCAGCCTCTCTCGGATGGTGAAGATACTTAAAATATGCATCCATAAACTTTGGGCTTGCCGGATCACATACAACCGGGTCCTCATTTTCATAGTCCACGCCCATTTCCTTTGCCATATCAACATACATTTCTTCACAGCCCTGCACACCATCCGCAGGGTGTACGTTCAGGGTAGTATGCATTCCTCTGTCATGGAGCTTTCCAAGAAAGCGCTTCGGATCCGGGAAAAGCTTTTTGTTCCAAGTATATCCTGTCCATCCGCTTCCGTATTTAGGGTCCACATCAACCTGATGCCAGTCCATATCTATTACAGCTACCGTGAATGGGATATTCTTTTCATCGAATTTGTCCATCAGCTCCATATAGCTTTCTTCTGAGTATTTATAATATCTGCTCCACCAGTTTCCCAGTGCATATCGCGGAAGCATCGGAGTCTTGCCGCAAAGCCTGTAAAAATCATTGAGCGCCTGTTTATAATCATGTCCATATCCAAAGAAATACAAATCAGACACACCTTTTTTTCTTGGCTCAATCCATCCATCGTCAAGTAAAATCTGTGATTTACTGTCATCAAGAATTGAATATCCAAAGCGTGAAACAACACCGTGTCCAAGCTCAACCTCTCCGTTTACGTCATCAAGTGTACGCGCTGTACCCTGCAAATCATGCACCTTCTCGCCATAATGCCAGATGCTGTGATATGCGCTCAGGTTTCCCTTAATCTGTATACTCAGTCCGTGTGATGAGAACTCCTTCTCATTATATATCAGGTGCAGCATTGATGTATGAACCTCAATTCCATCAGCGTTACGCACCACATGATAGCCGGTCTTTGGAAAATCCCTGAACAATACTGTCTGTGTTGCCCTATCCTCGAATACGCCATCTTCACTGTATTCCAGACGGACAAGGGCTTCTGTCAGAACTGTAATCCTGTATTTTTCACCTATTATCATATTGTCCGATAATGCCACCGGACTTGTCTTTACTCTGTATATTTCCTGCATGAAATACTCCCTCTCATATAAATTACGCTATCCCTTGACAGCCGATGCCGCAATTCCTGCGATAAACTGCTTCTGGAAGACAGATATATCAGTAAAACCGGTATGATAGATATTGCCGTTGCCGCAAAAAGTGCGCCATAATCTGTTGAATACTGTCCGTTAAACATCTTAAGACCAACTGCCAATAGCTGCTTTTCCTTGGTATTAATTACAAGATAAGGCCACAGATAGTCTTCCCATGTCCACAGGAACTGAAAAATAGCTATACTTGAAATTCCGTTTTTTGCCATCGGAAATATAATCCTGTGAAAGATATAAAACTCATTAGCGCCATCCATTCTGGCAGCTTCAATAATCTCATCAGGGATGGTCTCAATGTGCTGCTTCATCATAAATATTCCAAATCCGCTGAACATAGCCGGAATAATAAGTGCCTTATAGCTATCCATCCATCCGAATTTCTGAATCATAGTGTATTTTGGAATAATTGTTACACACCATGGAATCATCATAGTAGCCAATACAAAGCCAAATAGGATATTTCTGCCCTTAAACTTATATTTGCTTAATACAAAGCCACAGATTGTACTGGTGTATACCACAAGCAGGGTTACAACAATCGTTATAAACAAACTGTTTCCGAAAAACCTCATGAAATTGAAATGCGAATTCATGCTGATGTAATTGTCTATTGTAAACTCTTGTGGAAGCAGATGTTGCTGCAACGCCATTATTTCCTTATTCTGCTTAAATGATGAGCATAGCATCCATATAAACGGATAAACTGTAACAATGCCCAATAATAGAAGGAATACATTTAAAACTATACTGCTTACTTTTTTTCTCATGATATTCTCCTCCTACTCTTCCTTGCCCGATACTTTGAAAGAAAGCACGGTAAGCACTGCGGTAATCACAAAAAGCACAAATGAAAGTGCTGATGCATATCCAAAGTTGTATTTGACAAAGGCCTCATCGTAAATAATGTAAGAAGCCAGATATGTTGATGTTCCCGGTCCACCCTCTGTCATGATGAGTATCTGAACATATGCCTGGATATACGAAATAATTGATGTAATGACTACAAAAAGTGTCATAGGCTTAAGCAACGGCAATGTAATGTATCTGAATTTCTGCCAGCCACTCGCTCCGTCAACCTGTGCTGCCTCCATGACATCTGCCGGAAGTGAGTACAGGCCTGCCATATACATGACAACCGCATATCCAAAATCCTTCCAGATGGTCATTATAATTACTGCAATCAGAGCAGTTTTGGGATTCATCAGCCAGTTGATATCGAGCCCGAATATTTTGTTGATGATTCCAATCTGTGGATTGTACATGAACTTCCATACAAATGCCACTGCAACCATAGGCGTTACTACAGGCATATAGTAAACTGCCCTGAAAAAGCTCTTATGCTTTATAAGCGTTGAATAAATAGCATACGCGATTCCCAGTCCCAGACCGACTCTGAAAACAATTACAACTACCGAAAAAATTACGGTATTGAACATTGATTTGCCGAACAATTTGCTCGTGAACACCTGCTTATAATTTTCCAGACCCAAAAACTTGTATGTTCCGCTTAACGGATTCCACTCATGAAAGCTTCCTGCAAATGCTATACCAATTGGTATTATCAAAAACACTATAAAGAAAACTACCATAGCTAAAACAACTATGTTTCTTAAAATTATTTCACTTTTACTTTGTAATGGATGTGATTTTTTAAACATTAATAATCCTCCGTAGTGAATCTCTACATGTTATTTTGCAAACTCATATAGATTCTCGACTGATTGGAATGAACTGCTCTTCATATCCTTTATAATATCAGCCTGTGCCTTGTCTAAAGCCGTATCAATATCTACTCCATTGTAGAATATATCCTCTCCGGCCTTTTTCATATCCTCCTCAACACATGAAGCATCGGACCCGGCCAGATGTAGTGGTCAATGTGCTCTGCAAGTACCTTAAGCGATGGGTTTTTAAGTATTTCCTCATTGTCTGCAAGGGATTTCTTTGCAGGGAAGGTACTCATAGCAAGATTGAAATCTACCTGAGACTCATCATCGCAGAGGAAAAACTTTACAAAATCCTGTGCAACTGCCTGCTGATCCTTTGGTGCTTTTTTGTTTACACCGAATGTTGACTCACCGTTATATCTATTGTATGCATATGGATTTCCGTCAAATGTAGGAATTTCAAATACGCCAAAATCTATATCGCTCCATGTGGTCTTAAGTGTATTGTAATAATGTCCCCACTGAATAACCATTGCCGACTGTCCCTGTCCAAAGCTGTCTGCGCAGTTCTCGCCAAAATCCTTTGAACCAATCTGATCCTTGTCGTACATATCAACAAGCATCTGCATTACCTTCTTCATGGCATCTGAATTGACATTAGGTGTCTTTCCATCCTCCTTAAAGAGGTTCTCACCAAGCTGATAATTAAGACCAAGCAGGTAATTCTGGTGGAAATCATTATTGAAATTGAGTCCGGCCTGGACTATCTTGTCTCCGTCCTTGATGGTAAGCTTCTTTGCCACCTCAATCATTTCATCCCAGGTCTTTGGAACATCATCATCTGTTAGTCCGGCTTCCTTCCACATCTCCTTGTTGTAATAAACAGAGCCTGTCATCATTCCGTAATCAATGTAATAAACCTTACCATCAATCACATGAGCGCTCACTCCATTGAAGTCCTGCTCCAAATCCTCAACAGGAATATCAAGCGGAGCCATATAGTTGATAAGATTCTCATGATAGCTGTTATGTACATCGAAGAGTGCCGGTCCGTCCTCACCATCGAGTGCCAGAGGAAGCTTTGTCCAGTAATCTTCCCATGGATTATCCACCAGGTTTATAGTTACATTAGGATGAATAGCTGTGTATCTGTCAATAACCTTCTGAAATAATTCATCGCTTCCCCACTCCCACAGGTCAATTGAGATATCCTTTCCATCATTAATCTCAACCGAAGGTCATACTTCACCGTATCGCCAAATGGCTTTGTTGGTACCTTTATGTCCTTTTTAGCTGATGAAGCCGATGAGCTGCCACAGCCTGTAAGCGCTGTCACTGCCATTGTAGCTGCCATAACTGTTGCAATAAGTTTCTTCTTCATAGAAATCCTCACTTTCTTAATTCAATATCCTCTTTTTCGTTCAAATTAGTTTAGCGCTAAATCTAACTATAATCTACCACCACCTTATACATTCGTCAATAGTTTTTTGTTTTTTATCACTTTTCATATTATTTTCATATGTTTTTTGTGCATTTTTACATGTAAATTAGGGTTTTGTCTAAATATTTGCAAAAACCGATTGCTATTTGCAAAATAAAAATGTATACTTAAGATAATTTATAAACCCATATTTTGAATCATATTCGGTTTATGTATAAACTCATCATTGTTTATGTTCAAACTTATTGTGGTTTATGTATAAACTTTATAGTAAAAAATTATAATACTGAATAGAATGGAGTTTAATATGACGCTTAAGGATATTGCCGAAATGGCAGGTGTGAGCACAATGACCGTCTCAAACGTAATCAACGGAAAGACAAGCCGTGTTTCACAGAAAACAAGGGATAAAATCAATTCAATTATAGAGGAATATAATTATGTTCCGAATATGAACGCAAGAAGTCTTTCAAACAATTCCTCACACATTATCGGAGTTGTTACATTTCTGGAGGATAAGGATTATGCTTCAGGATACAATTATTTTGAGAACCCATATGTCAGTACAATGATTGGTACGATAGAGACAGAGCTTCACAAAAACGGATACTTCACCATGCTTCAATCAGTATCCAGAAGCTCCGACATATTATCTTTGGTTAAGAACTGGAATGTCGATGGGATGATTCTGGTTTTCCCCACCTCTGCCCAAAATCTTGAAAAGCTGATGGATGCAGCCAACTGCCCTATTGCTACCTTTGACAGCAATTACTCTCACCCTAATCTCATAAATGTAATATCTGATGACGAAAAGGCTTATATTTGTCAACCAAATATATGATAAATCACGGTCACACCGAGATTGCATTTGCAGCTGATTATGAGGGAAATATCGTCCTCACCAAACGTTTTAACGGATACAAAAAAGCTTTGGAGGACAGTCATATTCCTTTCCGTCCTGAATATATTTTCAGCTATCCACCTTCATATGAGGCGGTATCGAAGCCGGCCGTGCCATTGCAGGCAGCAAGTCACCAATCACAGCAGTGGTAACAACTGCCGATATATGTGCTATCGGCATCATGGAGGGTGCGCGTCTCGGCGGTTACCGTGTCCCGATTGATTTATCTGTCATAGGCTATGATAATTTGAATCTATGCCAGTACACCGTACCGAAGCTTACATCGGTATCACAAAATGTACCAAAAAAGCCCGGCTTGCAACCGAGCTTCTCCTAAAGAAAATACATGACAATGAATCAGACAGTAATTTGGGTGAGATTATGGATGTTGAGATTGTTGACAGGCAATCCGTCATCTCGCTTTATTAAGCCGATAACCGACCTACTCCCTGTGCACACGCTTGTTTTCATACATTTTCCATTATCTTGTCAAATCCTTTACCCACTTGTATTTTTTAAAATGGATGAGTGTCCACGGTATCTTTCCAACCTCATCCACGCAGGTGCACGCATATACCACAACCACCGGCCAGTTCAAAAAATATGTGCCTGCAACTGCAAGCGGTATTGCTATGCCCCACATCGTCACAGCAAGAGAGTACATATCAAACATCGTATCTCCTCCCGAACCAAAGACACCGTTTATGATGATTTCATTTACCGATCGTCCAATCATGTAGAAGGCAAGTACACCGAATAACTGCTTCAGATACTCTGCAGCCTGCGGTGTGAGCTTTACAAAATGTAAAATCACCGGTGCTGAAACCGCCATAAGCACTGTCATAACAGCTCCACACAAAAATGACAGCTTTGCCATTCTGATGCCATATGCTTTTCCACGCTTTAAATTTCCTGCGCCAAGCTCATTTCCTATCATAATGCCTGCTGCACTTGATATACCTGCACTGAGACAACAAATGATATCACGCACAACCGCTGCTACGGAGTTGGCCGCTGCTGCGTCTGTTCCCATGTGTCCCATAAATGTAGAGTACGATGTAAAACCTATACCCCATACAAGGCTTGCTCCGAGAATCGGTCCGGAGCACTTCATAAAATCTGCTGACAGCTCCTTGTTCCTCACCAAAAGCTCTCTAATTTTAAGCCTGATATATCCCGGTCTGTACGAAAATGTGATTGAAAGCATAAGCTCCACTACTCTTGATATGAGTGTGGCAAGTGCCGCTCCCCTCACATTCATGCTCTCGATTCCAAATGCACCATAGATAAATATGGTATTGAGCATTATGTTTATAAGCACTGTAATTGAGCTGACTGCCGCCGCAGTACCCGCGTGCTCTGATATCTTCATCATGACTATATAACACTGCGAAAAACCTGTCAACAGATACGAAAAAGAAGCTATTTTAAGATAGCTTACACCATAATCTATAAGCACCGGCTCGTTTGTGAAAATAAGCATCAGATATCGTGGAAAAAATGCACATGCCACGAAAAACAGCACCGATACTATGCCACATATCCTGATTGCAAGAGCGAATATGTCATCGAGCGCCTTTATATCCTGCTTGCCCCAATACTGCGCTCCGAGTATTGCAAGGCCCGCTGTAGCTGCTGATAGAAACATGTTCTGGATGAACTGTATCTGTGTGGCAAGCGAAACCGCTGACATATAGTTCTGGTCCAGTCCTCCGAGCATGAAAGCATCTGCCACCGCCACCAGCGCTAGCATCAGATTCTGCACCATTATCGGAACCATGAGTGTCCACAGCTTTTTGTAAAAATTTGTATCAAATTCTATTGTTTTCATAAGTAAATTTTACCTCTATATATAAATCTCTAAAGGTTTACAAGTATCCGTGTCCATGCTTCGCATAGCCTTTCAAATGACCATGCCGCATTTGCAGGGCTTGTGGACGGCAGCGTGACTGCTCCATGCCTGTCAGCGGAAGCTGATATTTCTTATAAAGTGCCCCTGCTTTATTTCCGTTTGCAATGACCTGTTTTATATCGGCTGTTTCAAGGATTTTTCTTATATCTGTCGGCTCCACATTTCTGATACTGCTGTCGCTCGAACCCTTGATGTCACAGCTTTGTATCACATCCCATATGGCTATGTGATTTTTCAACAGCATATATTTTTTCTCATCTATCGTCTCCGGCACCGGTTCATCCAACAGATACGCAAGCAGCTTCCAGAAACGGTTCTGCTTGTGTCCGTAATAGAAATTGTTTTCCCTGGATTTTACTGATGGGAGCGTGCCGAGGATGAGGATTCGGCTGTTTTTGTCATAGACAGGCTTAAAGGAGTGGGTTATGTGTTCGTATTCCATATTGTTACCTCTTATATCTGCAGCAGCTCTTCCGGCTTATCAATACATTTTAACTATACTACAATGCCGTTGTTTTTTACAACAATACGCATAGTTCCCAGAAAAATAACTTATGATTATTATACTTTATCCATCTTGATTTCACAATCTTTTGTTCACGACAAAAAGTAGTCGTTTCACTTCCACATTTTTTGACGTTATAACCCATTATAACCCATTGATGTTTCACTCAAAATGGGTTATAATAGATTGTAAGAAACGGGGTGATATTATGGATATCTACAAACGAATTTATGAATTAGAAAACGAGATAGCAGCCTTACCACAAGGTTCTATCAACATGAAGAAAATTTACGGCAAAGAGCAGCCTTATCTGCAATGGACAGAGAATGGAAAAAGCAAAAGCAAGTACATTAAAAAGAACGAACGCGAAGAAATTTTTGCAGGTGTTGAAAGGCGCAAACAGCTTCAAGAAGAATTGAAAGAACTGAAACAACACAGTTCTATTGATCCATCTAAATCTACAGATTTTGAAACTTCTGTCATTATCGGAGAACGTCTTCTGGCACTGACAAAAGGTGTAAAAAACTGGGGAAAACGTGATTGTTTCAGACAGTTACAGGCATATTTAAACAGTGAGGAAACAGATCGTGTATGCTTGGTATTTGTCTGCGACGAACAGGAAAGACAACAATGCTGCGTCAGGCTGTTTTAGGAATGACTCCATCACAGTCCGCAAAATCAGCATACATCAAAGCAAAAGGGAGCGATACCATGGCAGCGATGAATCGTGATTTGGGCAAACTCCTTGATCTGGGATATGAATATGTTTTTATTGACGAAGTAACCCTAATGCCCGACTTTATTGATTCAGCAGCACTATTCTCTGATATCTACGCTGCACAAGGTATGAAAATTGTTTTATCCGGAACAGATTCTCTTGGCTTTTGGTTTGCGCTTCATCAGGAACTTTATGATCGAGCTGTTACGATTCACACTACCTTTATTCCATTCCGTGAACATAGTCGTTTACTCGGTATCGACAGTATTGACGAGTATATTCGCTATGGCGGCACACTTCGTGCAGGAGAACTGGATTTTGATGATAAAGACGTTATTTCAGAGGATGCTTCGTTCCGTGATGACGAATCCACACGGCGTTATATCGATACCGCAATCTGTAAAAATATCCAGCACTCCCTGAGTTGTTGTCAAGACGGAGGATATTTCCGTCATCTCCAATCACTCTATGAGGCAGGTGAACTAACAGGTGCTATCAATCGAATCATTGAGGATATGAATCATCGTTTCCTTATTCGTATTCTGACCGACAAATTCAAATCTCATGATTTAGGTTCAGCTGCTGATGTTTTGCGAAGAGATCGTAATCCCAAACAGCGTACAGATATTTTGGATAAAATCGATACAGAAGCAGTAACCAAACGATTAATGGATATGTTGGAGATTCACAATAAAGAAGAACAATCTATTGGTATTACAAATGCTCACATAGAGGAAATCAAAGAATATTTGAAAGCACTTGACCTGATTGTTGACGTTCCACGAGAAACGGTAATTCCAAGTGCCGAACCACTAGAGAATATTTTATTCACGCAACCAGGCATGCGTTATTGCCAGGCACAGGCATTGGTTCATTCTTTGACAAAAGATGAATTATTCTCTACATTGAGCGAGCACGAAAAAATGTTAGTTTCTGAACGTATTTTGGAAGAAGTGCGTGGTCGTATGATGGAAGACATCGTACTTTTAGAAACATTCAAATCGGCTAAAAGGCATCAACGTGTTTTCAAATTGCAATTTGCTGTCGGCGAATACGATATGGTAATTTACGATGCTAAACTCAATACATGTGAATGCTACGAAATAAAACACAGCTCGAAAATTGTTCCAATGCAAGCCCGCTTCTTAGTTGACGAAGAGAAACTGAATCAAACAAGTCAGAGATTTGGCCAGATTACCAAGCGATGTGTGCTCTATCGTGGTGAAGATTCCGTCATGGAAAATGGCGTTGAGTATCAGAATGTAGAAAATTATTTGAAACATTTATAATTTTCCCCTAAAGAAAGAGAGGTCCATGACATTTAACATCATGAACCTCTCTTTCTTTATTATCCTCTATGAGCCATCCACTTCTTTTGCTTCTTCCAGCAACGGCTGTAGCTCGTTTGCTTGAGTGCAATATAAACACCAGAAGTACAGGTTTTCAAAGCTAATTCATGAAATCGTTTACACATACTTAACAGCTGATAAATACTGGAATGTTAATAATTCTACGCAGCAAAAAAGGAACCGGAAAATCCGGTTCCTTTTTGATATCGCATCTTTTATGATAAATATATTCTAACTGCTTCATATAAGTAATACACAAATCAGCTCAGCTCTATCTCATATACTCCGGCTTCAAAATCCACCGTAAGAAGCGCATACGCTTCACCGTTATCATAGCGGATTGAGAGCTTTGGTCCTTCTCCTGCTACTGTGATGACAGCTCCCTTCTCAAACGCCTTATGGGTGTTTCTCATGCGAAGCAGCTCAAGCTGCTTTGCAACAACATCCTTTTTTAGCGCCTCCTCAATATCGGAAGCACTGAGGTTTGTCCTGTTGATTTCCTTATGTCCTGATTCTCCTGCTCGTCTTACTGCCTCATGGTCATTTTTGCCTGCAAAGAGATCAAGATACCATACCTGTGGCTTTCCCGGCATGAACATCTGAATAGCACGGGCCAGAAGCATTTTGCTGTCAGACTCACCAAGCGCACTGTAATATGTGGCATTGACTGATAATATATATTCTTCTGTCCGTGAAGATTTTTGACCATGCCGCCACGAGATACAATCAAATCTATAAGCGAGCGAATATCGTCCTCCGGAAGCAGCCCCTTTAAATCCAGAAGAGGTATGCCGTCATGGCAGCCAAGCATATTGACAGTGGAGATTTTATCATCCACAACCTCACGCGCCCATTTTGCAAGGTAATCTGCTCTCCTGTTCTCAATCGCATCAATTACCAGTCCCGGTAAAAAGAAATCATATGTGGCATACCCCTTATCTGCAAGGTTTTGTATATTTTCTCCTCATATGCCGCGTGTATTTCAGGCAGCAGAGTCAGCCCGAGCGGAGCTGCAAGCTCATGGATCTGCTGTAGAAATTCCCAGGTCTCAGGATCATTCAGGAAATTCTTTTTTCCCGGTGCCTTAGGCGCATAGGCAAATGCATCGAGTCTCACGATAGCCGCACCGTAGGATGCTATTTTTTCCAGTGTTTCACGATAGAAATCCCACACCTTTTCGGACTTTATATTTAAATCCATCTGTCCCAGATACTCTCTGCCATGCACCTCCTGGTAAAATGTGTTCCAGTATGGCACTCTTCGTCCATCCGGAAACTCAACCATGAGAATCGGAAGCCCCGGCTTTCTGAAAAACATCTGCTTTAAGCATGACTCATCAGGCTGTATGTAGCCTCATCTGTCATGACTCCATGACCTTCCCAGAATTTGTTCCAGTCTATGAAAAAGTCGCGTACTCAGACTCATCGCCCTTTTCCACAAGATCCTTGAACTGTGGTGACTGTGCCGAAGCATGGTTTAAAATAAAGTCAAGCTTTAAGTCAATCCCCAGCTCCTTCAATTGCGACAAATCCTCTATTGTCGCAAGCTCCTCATTCAGATTGTAGTCCACGACCGAAAATCCGCGGTCCAAATCCGAATGATACAGGCTTGGCAGAATATAAAATGATGAAAATGTGTCCTGCATTTCCTTCTTTTTTAGCAGCGCTGCGATATCGGAAAGCTTACCGCCCAGACTGTCAGGATATGCATTAAGCATAGGTTTATTGTTCATAGACTTTGCCATCCTTTCCAACTACGATACGCGCATTTTTACCCTGTAAATCAAGCTTTTCCTGCTCCAATTCTACCACGTGGCATATGAAAGGGCTTGCGGCGTTTTCGTCACGTCCTCTCTTAATGCGGCGCGCCTTAGTCTCCTCAGGCGAACTCTCTAGAAATACAGGTATATCAACACCCTTAAGGTATTCGCTTCCTCCGTGGGTCCACTCTAAGATGAGCACTTTAATTCCTGTGAAATCAGTCTCGTCATATGAGATATCACCGTCCTCGCGGCCCATATGCTTTATCTCAATTATATCTTTTCCTGCCTTAAACTCTGAAAGCTCCTTGTTAATCCTGTCAAAGTCAATCTCCTTAGGTGTTCCAAGATATCCACGTAAGCCATCCTCGCCGGACTCGTTATACACATTAAGGCGTTCCTCGTCGTTTCTCATCGGGATACGGTGTGGATAATTGTCCCCGGTCAGCACATAGCAGGCTGTATTATCGTTAAGGAAATACTGCTGCAGGGCTGCTGCAATCGTTGTCTTTCCTGAGCCTGAGCCGCCGTAGATGCTTATTACAATACGTTTATCAGAAGAACTATCTGCAGTGTCAGCCTCACTTAATTTTAGATTGCCGCACACCTTCTTTATCTCATCATACAGTTTCTTTGCCTCATCAAGCCTGATAAATGAAAACTGATATGCCTCATACTCCTTTGTAGCAAACGGAAGCGGTATTCCGGCATTCATCAGTGCTGCACCTGTGTACTGCCTGCCGGTATTTTCCTCAATATATACTGCATCCGACTCCAAGCCCTTAAGCTTCACATAGTAAGTAGCCGCATTTGCCTCCGCATACAGACGAACCACGCTCACAAGTGCCCTGTCCTTTGCCCTTGAAACAGACATCCACGCAGCCACCTCATCCTCAAATGGGCTTGTAAGGCGCCAGTAGGTGCCCTCATTTATAAGCATCTCATACTTCTTAAAGGTCTTGATCTGCTCTCTGATTTCTTCCTTTTCCTCATCTGAAAGAAGGGCCGGATTCAGCTCATAGCCAAAGGTTCCTGCCATGGCTGTGATGCCTCTTGTTTTAAGGCTTGTCACTCTGCCTGTCTGATGATTTGGCACTGCCGATACATGCGCTCCCATTGATGATACCGGATAGAAGAACGATGTGCCATACTGTATTCTTGTACGGTTTATGGCATCTGTATTGTCACTGCACCATATCTGTGGACTGTAGTAGAGCATGCCTGCATCAAATCGTCCACCGCCACCGCTGCAGCCCTCAAGAAGTATATCCGGATATCTTGTCACCAGACGCTCCATAAAATCATACACTCCAAGCACGTAGTCGTATGCAAGATTTCCTGCATATACATCAGCCATGCTTCTGTTCATATCCCACTTCACGTAGTCGATTTTTCCCTGGTCAAACACTGCGCAGATCTGATCGAAAATATTGTCCCTGACTTCTTTTCTCGAAAAGTCTAAAATAAGCTGGTTTCTTGAGCGTACAGGAAGCTTTCCCGAATCTGGATAGCCCAGTCAGGATGCTCTCTGTACAGATTACTGTCCTCATTTACCATCTCAGGCTCAATCCATATTCCAAACTTCACGCCCTGTGCATGCACTCTGTCGATGAGCTCTGAAAGCGTTCCTCCAAGCTTTTTCTCATTCACAAACCAGTCTCCGAGTGATGAATTATCATCATCTCTCTTTCCAAACCAACCGTCATCCATGACCACCATATCTATGCCCAGCGATGCGGCCTCCTTTGCAAGATCTACTATCGTATCGCCTGTAAAGTCAAAGTAAGCAGCCTCCCAGCTATTGATGAGCACCGGTCTTACCTCATGTGCAAATCTGCTTCTGCACACATGCTCACTGATGCAGGTGTGGTACTGATGGGAAAGCTGTGAGAAACCGTCTGCCGAGTATGACATAATCACCTCAGGCACTGTAAAGGTCTCTCCTGCCGCAAGCGGATATGAAAACAGTTCATCGGAAAGCCCCATTAAAAGGCGTGTCTGGTTAATCTGATCCTTCTCTGCCTCACATGAGAAGTTGCCACTATATACAAAAAGCATACCATAGCAGTCTCCTGCATTTTCTGTAGTATCGCGCTGTGCGAGAATAACCGCCGGATTGTACTGGTGGCTTGAGGTTCCTCTGCGGCTTCCGAATGAAAGTGTGCCGTGTCCTAAGTGTGTGCGCTCAAGATTGCGCTCCATGGCATGCTTACCGTAGAATCTGATCACATCATAGTCTCCGTAAACCATATCCAGGCAGGCAGCATGAGCCTTTTCAATTGTAATATTTCCACTGCCTGTATTTTTAATGAGCACACTTCTTGTGATGACATCACAAGCCTCGAGCACGCCATAAAGCAGATGCACCTCAACGCCTGCGATATCATCGCCAAGAACTATTTCAAGAGTCTGCGCCTCGTCATCAGATGCCCACACTGCCGGAAGTCCCTTTAGAGCGTATTTTCCATCTCTGATTTCATAACTCTTATAAAGAAGCTCAACACTCTCAGTGCCCTGTTCGTTTTTGATATCAAGCGCAATATTTCTGAAATCGCCTGTGCCAAGTGTCGGATACTCCTGTGGCAGCGTATCAAGCGAATATGTACGGTTCATGCCTGCTGCGTAAGGATTGCCTGAAAAGCCTCTGTCAGCATATGTCAGAACATAGTCCATATCACATGTGCTTTTTGCTCCGTAGTACAGATGCAGCAGATAGCCAAGTCTGTCCACCTGCATCTGATATGTGGTGTGAGCTGTCTGTAAAGTAAAAATTTTCTTGTTTGGATTAAATATAATTGCCATAAAATCACTCCATATCATTGTTAAAATAGTGTTTAAAAATTATCCCTTGATTGCACCGTTTGCAACACCGTTTAATATCTGCTTCTGGCAGATATATAGAATATAAGTATCGGTATCAAAGCCAGAATATATGATGCAAATGCCAGATTGTAGTTGGTTCCAAACTGTGTCTGGAAATTCAGCTGTGCCAGCGGCAGTGTATTCTGTCCTGTTCCTGACATGATGACAAGCGGTGTCATGACATCATTCCAGGTACCGAGTGCTGTCAGGATGGCTACTGTCGCATGCATAGGCTTCATCATAGGAAATACAACTCTCCAGTATGTTGTCCATGTGCTTGCGCCATCGATGTCTGCAGCCTCCTCAAGTGCCATAGGGATATTTTTCAAGTATCCACTATATAATAATACATTCATTGGCATGTAAAATACAAGATATAAAATGATAACTCCTGCCCTGTTTCCAAGTCCCATCTGCGCAGTCTGCTTTACAAGAGGCATCATGAGAATTGAGAATGGCACAAACATACCGCTTACAATGTAAAGATATATGAAACGGAAGCTCTTTTTCCTTGCCATGCCTCGTCCGATAACATATCCTGCAATCGAATGGATAAGGATTGCGAGAACAATGGTCACAATAGTGATAAGTAAGCTGTTTCCGAGAGAATGCCAGAAATCAGTCACCTTCATAGCCTCTGTGAAGTTTGAAAAGCTCCACTTTGAAGGGAATGAAAGAGCTCCTGCGACATCATTTGTCATCTCACTCGGTTTCTTGAAGGCAATGATAACAGCCATATACAGTGGGAAAAATACGGTTAAGGTTCCCAATATTAAAACGATGGTAAGTACCCAGT
>ENA-OQCN01000481-OQCN01000481.1-human-gut-metagenome-genome-assembly--contig:-NODE-481-length-21212-cov-7.482903_pt1 | contig 21212 bp, 26 predicted proteins | sample MGYA00242497_ERZ504576 | MGnify/ENA primary metagenome ERZ504576 (study PRJEB26092, sample SAMD00036296) | human gut metagenome | host: Homo sapiens | study: EMG produced TPA metagenomics assembly of... | reverse complement strand
GAAATTTTTAATTTTTTCTATTGACAAAGAACAAAAACTCTAATATAATAGCTCTTGCAGTTGAGCAACACACAAACAACTGAAACAGAATAACGAAGCGTGGCTCAGTTTGGTAGAGCGCTGCGTTCGGGACGCAGAGGTCGCAGGTTCAAATCCTGTCGCTTCGACTAAAACTTTGAGAATCCCTTGGTTGAGGGGTTCTTTTTTTGTTTGTGAAAAATAAGAGAACGTAAGTTTGTGTTACCTCATAACCTTCCGGTGAATGTTTTAAGTGTAGACAGCCGGGAGGCTGTTGGAAAGAAAATATGAATTGATATCAGATAATTTGCAGGGCGAGATTTAATCGTTTTTCATTTCTCGCTTCTGTAATAGAAGGACTGCCGTGTAATCCTCTATTTTGATGATTTTGCGGCAGCCCCTTTTGAACATTCAAAATTTTTCTAAATATATTTTGGGCTACATATTCCTTATTACAATATCCCATAACATCTTTGTGACGTTTAAAATCAGTTGTACTCAATGCCAGTACAGCTTTCACCGCATAAAATGCAGCATAGTAGGAATGATTAATGGAGTCTTTATATAGTCCTTCTTTTAAGCAATGTGTTGCTACTTTCAGACTGTCTAAAATGGCAGCTGCGCCAAGTACAAAGTTAAAAAAAGAAATAGAGACACTACTTTTGTTTCTGGATAAAAAGATGCAAATAAGAGATCAGATATATCCGATAGAAAGTTACATATCTGAGAAACAGGGAGAATATTTTGTTTATAATTTGCAGGTGCAGTGTAGCTGAAATGTAAGGAATGATTTCCCGCAATTTTCATATATATTAACGAAGCCGAATTATCGGAGGGACACGCGTTGGCTGGATATCAGCGTTTTGTTGCGTATGTGTACGAGTATCGTAAGGGGAAAAAGGATGGCAGCAGTGGTTATGTGAGAGTGGAGGCCATGGACCGGAAGTGTCGGATGGAGGTTCATCTGCGCTGTGTTGGGCTGGAACCGGGAAGCCGGTGCAGGGTGTATGGCTTTGTGCGGCGGGAAGGGTTGATGGACGGAATTCTGATCGGGAGTTGTGTTACAGGGCAGGAGCGGATCGAGTGTATGCTTGAGACGGATGCAGGAGATATTGGAGGCATGGGGAAAAGTCTTCAGGATCTTGGCGGAATGCTGCTGATCTCGGATGCCGGAGGATTCTGGGGAACTGAATGGGACGATCAGCCGATCCGGCCTGAAAATTTCCGGGAGTGGAAAGAGGAGAAATCAGAATCTCAGAAAGAAGCGGAAAGGAACAGAAAAGAACGAGAGAAAAATAAAGAAACAGAAGAGGGAGAGATGGAGCAATCGAGATCTTTTTCTGAATTATCAGAAAATGAAGAAGTCAAGATCATGAAAGCGGAGGAAGTTCTGGAAGAAGATATTGGGTTTTCAGCAGGACCAATACAGCAATCTATGGAATCTCAGCAGGAGAGTACAGGGGCAGCAGAGACAGGGTTACCCAAACCACCAGAACCGCCCCGGCGAGATCAAGTGAATCCGGGTTCTGATCCGCACCCGCCAGAACCGCCCAGACCAGGTCAGCCACGCCCGAATCCAGGTCCGAGACCGCCGGAACCATCCAGACCACCCCGCCCGCTTCCGGGCATACCTTGCGATGTACCTTTCAACGACGGCCAGTTTACAGACTGCCGGAAGATCAAACCATCCGACTGTGCTATGTTATGTAAACAAAACGGCTGCTTTTGCAACAACCGTTTTGTCATATATGGATATCAGAATTTCGGGCATCTTCTGCTATGCAGGAATCACCGGGGGCAGTACATACTGGGAGTTCCCGGCGGGTACAGCCAGCAGGAACGGTTTATGGCCAATATGTTTGGATTTCCCTACTTTAAGGAATGCCCGGATATCTATATTCCAGGCGGCAAAGGTGGATACTGGTACAGTTTTATCAACGTCTGATCGAAAAGTTATCAGATATACGAGAAAGCAGATCGTTTTGCAGATCTGCAGTTTACAGATCCATACCGCGAATTTCAACTACCGGGATCGTCTCAAGGAGGATATCCCGGTAGTTTTTCATTTCTTCCTCGGAGCAGGCGGAGAATCCCGGCATCAGAACCCCGTCAGAATCCCGGTAAGCCTGGAGATAATAGGATTTCGCACCGCTTAGCCACTGACTGATCTCCTGAAAATCTTTTTCAGAATGAAGCTCACGTACAACAGTAGTACGAAATTCATAATCAAGATCTCCGTTCAGCAGCCATCCGGCAGTTTCACGGATCGCGTCCAGATCAACATTCACGCCGGTAAGCACATGATAGTTGGAAGGACAGGCCTTGATATCCATTGCGACCTTGTCAATGAGGCCGTCTGCTGCGAGTTTTTTTTACCACAGAGGGACGTGACCCGTTGGTATCAAGTTTCACATCATAACCAAGATTTTTGATCTCGTGAAGAAAATCCGGAAGTCCGGCAGAAAGCGTCGGTTCGCCTCCGGACACGCATACACCGTCCAGAATTCCCTTTCTTTTTTTCAGAAAAGCCAGAATTTCATCCTGAGAATAACCAGGCTGGGTGTCCGCTTCCATCACCAGAGCCCCATTCTGGCAAAAAGGACAGCGGAGGTTGCAGCCACCCAGGAATATGGTGCAGGCCACCCGCCCCGGGTAATCCAGTAAAGTTGTTTTGTTAAATCCGCATATTTTCATAAGTAAAATCCTTTCGTTTATATAAGAACGCTCAAATCAGGTAATTCTCGATAATATCAGTATAAGCATACCTCAGCACACAAAAAGCTGCAATGTTATATTGGGATTTATAAGTGATTGCGAAACGTCACTAAACCACGTATAATTTATCCAGATATTACCCGAAATAAACGAGTCTTCCGGGAAATAAACAATAAACGAAAGGACACCGACATGGCAGAACATACATTGCTGAGAAAACTGGAAAGTCTGTGGGGAATTCCCATTTTTTATGCAGATGAAGCAGGGGGGAATATCCGGAGTCTTGGGGTTTTTTCCGAAAAACAGAATCCGCTGACTGTATCAGAGGAATTGCGCCGTTCCCTGATCTGCCAGACAAAGGAAAAGAATGTACCGACTGTTTATAAGGTCTTTGATAAAATTTATTTCTTCTGTGTTCAGAGCGGTCAGGATTTCTATCTGTCAGGTCCGGTATGTGCAGAAGAGCTCAGCTATGTGGAAATCCATCAGTTTATAAGAAATATCATATGTCAACGAAAGAAGAACGTCATCCGGACAAAATGACACTGAACCGAATGCTGAATTTCGTAAGTTTTCTGTATGAGCTTCTGGAGGGAAAGGATATTCAGCCAGACGACCTTATGGAAAAAAATAATCTCATTGAGGAAAAAGAGGTTTGGCAGGAGGGCGAAACAGTTCGCATTGAACTGGACAAATCGGATACGGCAGCCTATCATCATACATACATAGAAGAACGATATGTACTGGACAGTATACGTGAAGGAAATGTGGAAGAGGTTAATGAACGAGCCACGGCACTTTTGGAAAAGGGTGGGATTCTTTCCAGAAAACATTTTAATCATCAGAGGAATCAGGCTATTGTGATAACTACACTGGCAACAAGAGAAGCTATAGCAGGAGGAGTCTCGCCGGCAGATGCATATCGTCTCAGTGATTATTTTATCAATCAGATCGATCAATGTCGGACTATGGAAGAAATGATCGAACTGAATCAAAGATGTTTTTATAAATTTACAAAACTGGTGGCTGATACCAGAAAAACCAGAAGTTTTTCCAGCTACACAGAGCAGTGCAAAGATTATATTTCACAGAATTACCACCACAAGATCTACATGGAGGACATTGCAGAAGCGATCGGGATCAGCCAGGGGCATCTGTCCCGGATCTTCCGTCAGGATACCGGAGAAAAAATCCAGGATTACATTCTGAAATTCCGGGTAAAAAGAGCTGCCAATCTTCTGAAGTATTCCGATGCCACTCTGTCAGAGATCAGTGACTATGTATGCTTCAACTCCCAGAGCCATTTTGGCAGCGTATTCAAAGAATATATGAAGATGACCCCAGGACAGTACCGTGAGAAATATAAACGCAAGGAATTTTATTTCTGAATAAGTTTATAAAAATATTAGAAATATGTTGAAAAAATGATAAATACATCAAAAATATGATAACAAAAACGGAAAATCTTTGCTTATAATATGCTTGTCGTTGAGACATACCTGATTGATCCGCCAGAAACAGGGCGCGCAGAAAAAATTTACATGTTCCTGAGTGGATCGTTAAATCAACATAAAAAAGGTGGAGGAAAGAAATGCAAAAGTTAAAACACGAACCGGCATATTATGAAACAACAAAGTTCAAATGGAGACAGCGTATCGGTTTTGGTATCAGTGATTATGCTTGTAATCTTGCGTACCTTCTTGCCAATACATATCTTCTCTTTTATTACACAAACTGCGCGGGACTTGCAGCCGGCGCTGTTGGATTTATGTTCGTTGTAACAAAATTCATCGATGCATTTACAGACTATATGGTAGGTGCAATGATCGACCGTACAGATACAAAAATGGGACGTTACCGTCCATGGATGCTTTACGGTGCACCGGTCCTTGCAGTTGGTATGGTTCTTCTGTTTTCCGTTCCGACAGGATGGAGTGCAGGTGCAAAGCTTGCATGGGCATACGTAACTTACGTTATCTTCTCATTTGGCTACACTCTGGTAAATATTCCGATGGCACCGATCGTATCTTCTCTGTCAGCATCAGCAACAGAGCGTACCAAGATTTCTACAACACGTACTGTATTTTCAAACCTTGGATCACTGACATCTTCCCTGTTCGTGCTTCCGATGGTATACTTCTTCTCCGGCTCCAAGGATGCAACTGGTGCAGCGCTGGCTAACGGATATCGTAACACAAACATTGTACTTGGAATCATCGTCGTTGTGATCATGGCAATCTGTGTATTCTCCATCGTGGAGATCAATCCTCCGACAAAGTCAGCAGGAAAGAGCTCTCTGATCAAGGATATCGGAAGTCTTGTAAAAAATAAATATTACCTCATGTTCCTTGGCGAGGTATTTTTCCTCTTCCTTGGATATCTTTCCATGTACGGAGCAATGCAGTACTATTATACTTACATTGTTGGTGATGTAAGCGGAATGTCACTGGCACTTACCTTACTTACCTTACTTGCAATCCCGACTATGATACTTGCAGCTTATCTCAATGGTAAGGGAATTGCCAAGATCAAGCTGATCCAGTTTGGAGCGATCGTAGACTGTGTTGGATTTGCGATTTTGTTTTTCACATCCAATGGAACGATTGCAACAGCATCCCTTGGACTGATCGGACTTGGCTTTGGTTTCCGTTCCAGTATGTTCTTCTCCATGATGCCTGATATCTTTGACTATACAGAATGGCAGGTAGGAAGAAACCTTGGCGGAACACAGAATGCGATCCAGGGATTTGTAAACAAGGTTTCCTCAGCAGCAGCATCTGCTATCGTATCTGCTCTTCTTGTATGGGGTAACTATGATGCAGCAAAGCTTGATAAGGCAGTGGCAGAGGTATCAGCATTGCAAAGGAGTTCCCGCAGACACATACAGCGATCAATTTTGCATTCGGTGGTCTTGCACTGGTAGCTACAATACTTTCTATCGTTGTGCTGATTCCATATGATCTGGATAAAAAATATCCGCAGATCCGTGCAGAGCTGAACCAGCGGAATAAAGAAAACGCATAAATTAAAATCAAACAAAAAAAGAAAAAATAAGGAGCATCGAAAGGTGCTCCTTTCGATTACCAGAACATCTATTTTATATAAGGAGGAAAATATTATGTGGAATTACGCCTATACAGTACCGGAAAACAAAAAAGTAAGGGTGATCGTACATACAGACTGCAAAAACGAGGCAGATGACCAGTATGCAGTAGCACATCATCTCATGACACCAAGATTCGACGTAAAAGCCTTGTTGCAGGTCATTTCTGGAAAAACCCGCAGCAGTACGGCGAGCTTGGTACTGCACAGGCAAGCTACGATGAGATCATCAAAGTTATGGATCTTATGGGACTTAAGGACCAGTATCCGGTAAAGCTTGGTGCACCGCGCGCCCTTGAGGATGAGCATACACCAATCGATTCCGAGGGTGCAAGATTCATTATCGAGGAAGCGATGAAAGACGATAAGAGACCGTTATACATCGCATGCCAGGGAGCAATCACAGACGTTGCATCCGCACTTCTGATGAAACCGGAGATCGCAGAGCGAATGACAGTGATCTGGATCGGCGGAGCTGACTATCCAAAGGGAGGATTTGAGTTCAATCTGATGATGGATATCAACGCTGTAAACGTGGTATTCTCCTCCAAAGTGCCGGTATGGCAGGTACCGATGAGCCTTTACAAAGTGATGGCTGTTTCTCTTGCAGAGCTTCAGCTGAAGGTACGCCCATGTGGAAAGATCGGAAAATATCTTTTTGAGCAGCTGGTGGATTTCAACCATGTAGCAGCCAAGTACGAAATGGACTGGCCACAGGGCGAGATCTGGGGACTTGGTGATCAGGGAACTATTGCCGTCCTGATGGAAGAGCTGGAAAAGGTAAGCTACGATATGGTACCTGCACCAAGAATTGCAGAGGATATGACATACATCCATGGACAGGACAACCGTGAGATCCGTGTTTACAAATATCTGGATGCAAGACTGACACTGGAAGATTTCTTTGCAAAGCTTGCACTGAATTTTGGTGACGAGAAATAAGGTTTGAGGTAAAATGAAAATGAAAAATTATCTGGTTTTTGATGCAGGCGGAACATTTACGAAATACGCGTTAATGGATGAAAATGCAGAAATTCTTGAAAAAGATAAGGTTCCTACACCGGACTATCATACAAAGACAAAAGAGGACTATTATGCAGTTCTGGACAGTGTTGTGGAGAAATACAGAAACCGCATTGAAGGTATTGCCATCAGCATGCCTGGTATGCTGGACAACAGGAATGGATATTGTGTAACAGCAGGATATCTTGCATATCTTGCAGGAAGTACTGTTGGCACAGAGCTTTCCCAGCGTTACGGAATTCCGGTTTCCGTGGAAAATGATGGAAAATGTGCAGCACTTGCCGAGTTCTGGAGAGGAAGTCTTAAGGGCTGTACAAACGGGGCTGTTGTTGTTATCGGAACCGGTGTTGCAGGCGGGATCATCCTCAACGGAAAGCTTTTCCGCGGAAATCATTTCACCGCAGGCGAATACAGCTATGTATGCACAGAGGCGAAAGAGCCGGCAGAGATGGACAGCTACTGGGGAATGATCAGTGGCGCGGAAGGCTTGCAAAGATTGTTGCAAAGCATACAGGAGAGGACTGGAAGATTTACGATGGATTGAAGATATTCGGTCTGGCAAATGAAGGTGATGAGAAAGTTCTGGCAGGTCTGAGAGAGTTTACAGACCGTCTTGCAGTACAGATCTATAACCTGAATATTTATCTGGATCTGGACATCATTGCTATTGGCGGCGGTATCAGCCGGCAGCCGCTTCTGCATGAATATCTTCAGAAGAGCCTGGATGAAGTAATGAAGAATATTCCGCTGCGAAAGATAACACCATATGTTCCGGAGCCGAAGCTCACAAAGTGTCAATTCTACAATGACGCAAATTTAATAGGTGCGTTGTATCATTTCATGAACAAATAAGCGGTTAATCCGCTTATTGTTCATGAGGAATATATTATATAAGGAGGATTCCGGAATGTCATTTCCAAAGAACTTTTTATGGGGCGGCGCAGTTGCTGCCAATCAGTGTGAGGGTGCATACAACGAAGACGGAAAAGGTTTATGTACACAGGACGTAACACCCCACGGAATCGTAGGACCGAGAACAGAGGAGCCTACAGAAGACAATATGAAACTTATCGGAATCGATTTTTATCATCGCTACAAAGAAGATGTGAAATTATTTGCGGAGATGGGCTTTAAAGTATTCCGTACATCTATTGCATGGAGCCGTATTTTCCCTAATGGCGATGAGGAGACACCAAACGAAAAAGGTCTTCAGTTTTATGATGATCTTTTTGACGAATGCCATAAATACGGAATCGAGCCACTGGTCACAATCTCCCATTATGAGACACCGCTTCATCTTGCAAAAACCTACGATGGCTGGGTAAACAGAAAGATGATCGGTTTCTACGAGAGATATGTGAGAACTATTTTTGCAAGATATGGCAAGAAGGTTAAATACTGGCTGACCTTCAATGAGATTAATTCTGTTCTCCATGAGCCATTCTTAAGCGGCGGTATTTATACAGAGAAAGACAAGCTTTCCAAGCAGGATCTTTATCAGGCTGTGCATCATGAGCTGGTCGCAAGTGCCCTTGCTACAAAGATCGGACATGAGATGATGCCGGATGCAAAGATCGGCTGCATGATCTTAAGCATGCCTACCTATCCTCTGACCCCATGCCCGGACGATGTGATCAGGACTATGGAGAGCGTTCACAAGAACGATTTCTTTGGTGATGTACATGTCCGCGGATATTATCCTGGATATATGAAACGTTATTTCCGTGAAAATAACATTGAGATCAAATTTGAGCCAGGCGATGAGGAAATCCTCAAAAATACAGTAGATTTCGTTTCCTTCAGCTATTACATGAGCATCTGTGAGACAGCAGACCCGGCGCAGGCAAAAGGAAAGGGTAATCTTATGGGCGGTGTTCCGAACCCATATCTGGAAGCATCTGAATGGGGATGGCAGATCGATCCGCAGGGTCTTCGCTATGTGCTGAACTACTACTGGGATCGTTACCAGAAACCGCTGTTCATCGTTGAGAACGGACTGGGCGCAGTAGACAAGCTGGTTGAGAAGGACGGCGTTATGACAGTTGAGGATGACTACCGTATCGACTACCTTCAGAAACATCTTCTTCAGGTTGAAGAGGCTGTTGAGGACGGCGTAGATGTTATGGGCTACACATCCTGGGGCTGTATTGACCTTGTCAGTGCGTCTACGGCAGAGCTGAAAAAACGCTACGGCTACATCTATGTGGACCGCAACGATGACGGAACAGGTACACTGAATCGTTATAAGAAGAAATCCTTCTACTGGTATAAAGACGTGATCGCTACCAATGGAGAGTCACTTCATAAATAATTTCACTGCCTGATTTTACAGAAAAAAACAGATATAATCCTGTTTTTGACAGTGGCAAAATAAAAAATCGCTGTATCCCTTGATTTTACTGGGATACAGCGATTTTTGCGTCATTTTGGCTACTGTTCGTTTTTTTTCCATTTGGATTCATATATATATGTAGAGACACTGCCGACAGTAACACGGATAACGGTATGGGCTCAGTTACTGTCAGAAATGCTAGTGTAAATATTTGAGTATTCATGTATTATGAAGATAAACATAAACACAATTATATCAAGTAGGAAGGAGATGATTTTATGAGAGGAAAGATGAAAATGTGGGTGGCCGGTACAGTTGGAATTCTGGCGGCAGGCCTGATGAGCGTGAATGTTTATGCAGTTGAGGAGAAAGATGTTATCGGAACCTGGTATGTAAATGAGCTTTCTATGGGCGAAGGGTTATCGTTTCATCCTGGAGCAATAGGGATGGAAGTGACTGTGGACGTTAAAGAAGGCGGCAAGATGGAAACAACAAGTTCTTCTTATGGCGAAGAGCCGGAGGTGGATCAATCAGAATGGAAAATAGAAAATGACAAATTTCTGATGACTTATGACGGTCAGACAGAAGAAGGTGAGTATACTGACGGTAAGATAATTTTAACTGCAGATGGAATGACAATGATCCTGAGTCAGGAAAAGGAAGAGTATAAGCCATATGTACCGGGTGAACCGTTAGAAAATCCGACGATGGAGGATTTTGAAGGAGAATGGAACTGTACTCTGATGGAAGCGTTTGGAATGCAGATGCCTGTTAACTCTGATCTGACCGGATTTGAGATGAAACTGTCCGTTCAGGAGGATAATTCCGAGCTTACCTTAATAGAGAGCGGAGAAGAGAGTAAAGTAGAACTTCAGGGTGAAGTGGAAGGAAATACACTGGTATTGAAGGCTGTATCAGAGGATGAGGCAGGGACTCCGTTTTTCAGCTGTGATCTTATGAAGTTTAATTTACTGGATGATGGAAAACTGTGTTTTGAAGTGGAGTCTGATGACAGTGAAGAATCAGAAGAAGCTGAAACAACAGATGAAGAGGATTACTCCATAAAGACATATTTTGAAAAAATAGTCGCTGCAAAGTAGTGTAAAATACTGCCGTACCGAAATGGTACGGCAGTAAATATGAAACGCCGGGAGGGAAATGATCATGAATGATTTTTTGACAGAAAAGAATAAAAAAGCAGGAATACTGGGAAAACTGAAATGGGTTCTTTGTGGCTTCTGTATACTTTTTTCTCTGGGAGCCATTGGGGCATCGGAGAAGTATATTGGTGAGGGACGATGGGGAATGGCAGCAACAGAGGTTATACTTGGCCTGTTGTTTCTGTATCCGACTTTCAGGGGAATTCGGAAAGCATTGAAAAAGAAAAAAGCCGGAGAAATCGCTATCTGGTTTGAATCTTATGCCCAGAATACAGTTTCATTTGAGAAGCTTGAGCAGGAGATGGGAAAAGGGGCAGTAAAAAAACTTGAAAAATTTATTGCCGGGGGATATATCAGAAATATCCAGGTAGACAGAGAAGGAGAATTTATTATGATTACTGCACCAAACAGGCGTGTAAATGAAAAGATTTACATAACAGTTACCTGTCCCGCCTGTGGCGCAAAGAATCAGGTGATAAAAGGTCGCCTGAGCAATTGTGAATATTGTGGACAGCGTCTTACTCAGTAATAAAAATTTTGTGAGTGAAAGAAGAAAAAGAACAGGCTTGACCATGAATGAGGTTGTTAATGTAGAGGATTTGAATTGTCACTTATGTTAAAAAAATAACGATATCGTCTGAAAAATAACAAATTTTTCTGTTATATAAAATTAATATCTTATAAAAAAGCAATTTTTTTGATGAAAATACACAATAATATCTGGATAAAATGAGTGATTTGTGCTACATTTATATAGACAGTAATTATAGAAGCAGTAATTATAGAACCAGATTATCGGAATTTTATTGTTTTTTTCTTAACAGTGCAGAAGGGGGAAGAAAGAGTAAAACTGATAAGTATACAGGTTCAAATATTTCATAAGGAAGGTGAGCAATTGGAAAACTATACTAAGTACAAGCTGAAAAGCAGTGATGAGCTTACATCAGTGCTGAGTGGCAGAGACAATCTGTTTGTGATCGCCTGCAACAAGTGTTTCAAGGAATTTGAGACTGTGGACGAACCGGATTGCGAAGAATTCCTGAAAATTGCGGAAGAGCAGGGAAAAACTGTCACAGGCAGTGCGAAATTCGATTTTCTGTGTAACAAGATGCACACAGAAAGAAAATTACAGGATCTGCTGCCGGAAGGTACAGAGAATGTAGTTGTGATCTCCTGTGGTCTTGGTATCCAGACTGTTGCGGATCTGGCCGGCAAGCCGGTGATCGCAGCAAGTAACACACTTAACTACAGAGGCCATCACGGTATGGCACTTACCAAAAAGAGCTGTGATGCATGTGCGCAGTGCTATCTGAACGTTACCGGAGGCGTCTGTCCTATCGTCGACTGTTCCAAGAGTCTTGTTAACGGACAGTGCGGCGGAGCAAAGAACGGTAAATGCGAAGTAGACCCTAATAAGGACTGTGCATGGGAAAAGATCTACCAGAGACTGGCAAAACAGGGTCGTCTGGAAGAGTTCCTGAATCAGCCGGTACAGGTACGTGATTACTCCAAGGTTAACTTCAAGGTGATCAACGATTACGTGAAGTCTATCAGAGAAGACAGACTGAACGGATATTATGGCGGCGTTCATCCGTCAGAGCACAAGGAATTCAGCGAGCATATCGATCTGAAGAAATTCCCGGATCCGAAGACTGTTGTGATCTCCATGTCCCAGCATCTCGGTGCACCTGCCAACCCGATCGTAGAAGCAGGCGACACTGTAAAGGTTGGACAGAAGATCGGTGAAGCGGCCGGATTTATCAGCGCACCGGTACATTCCAGTGTAAGCGGAACAGTAGTTGCTGTTGAACCTCGTATGCATGGTACAAGAGGCAGTGAGGTGATGGCTGTTGTTATTGAATCGGACGGAAAAAATACTCTGCACGAGTCCGTACAGCCACATAAAGCTTTGGATGAACTTACACCGGATGAGATCATTGAGATCGTAAAAGAAGCCGGAATCGTTGGTATGGGTGGTGCAGGTTTCCCGACCTGTGTCAAGCTGAAACCTGCAAAACCGGTTGATACCATCCTTCTCAACGGATGTGAGTGTGAGCCATATTTAACAGCAGACCATAAGGTTCTCCTTGAGTTTGCTGATGATATTATTTTCGGTCTGAAAGCGATCCTCAAGACAACAGGTGCTGAGAAGGGCATCATTGTCATCGAGGATAACAAGCAGGATGCGATCGAATTAATGCAGGAAAAAGTTGCGATATCGGAAATATGGAAGTTTTTGTTGCAAGAACCAAATACCCGCAGGGTGCTGAGAAAACTCTCATCAAGCGCGTCATGGGCAGAAAGGTTCCAAGCGGCGCCTTCCGGCAGATGTTGGCGTTATCGTAGATAATATCAGTACTGTAAAGGCAATTTCCGATGCGATCCAGAAGGGTATGCCACTGATCGAGCGTGTTGCAACCGTAACAGGCGAGAAGATCAAGAATCCTGGCAACTTTATCATCAAGATCGGTACCAGCGTAAAAGAGCTGATCGATTACTGCGGTGGATTTACAGATGACGATGTTCTGGTCAAGATGGGCGGACCGATGATGGGATTTCCTCTGAATACCCTGGAAGTACCTATGATGAAGGGCTCCAACGGTATCATCGCCATTGATACAGATGAGACCAAAGAGCAGCCATGTATCAAGTGCGGACGCTGCGTGGATGTATGTCCGATGGAACTTTCTCCTCTGTATTTCGTGAAATATGCGAAAGAAGAAAACTGGCAGGGCATGAAAGACATGAATATCATGGACTGTGTTGAGTGCAGATGCTGTCAGTATATCTGTTCTTCCAAGATTCCGATCATTAACAGTATCAAAGCCGGAAAAAATGCAGTAAGGGGGATGAAGTGATATGTTGATTACCCAGTTAAAAGCAAAAGAACCTATCGTATCACTGGCAGCCGGAAAGAAGTTTTTATCATTAACTGCCATGGATGCAAGGAAGTTCGTTTTCCGGAAAAAGAAGCTGTTGAACTTCAGAAGGAGCTTTCCGCTGAAGGAAATGTGACAGGTATCATGACAACGGATTATATCTGTAATCCGGAAAATATGCAGTTACGTCTTCAGAAACATATGGATAAGATCAGGGAAGCAGATCTGGTCCTGGTATTCTCCTGCGGCGTTGGTGTACAGACTATCGCAGAATATCTGGAAGACAAGATGGTATGCGCAGCCTGCGATACATACCCGGTACCTGGTTTCCAGGGTGTAACACCACTGGAATATAAATGTGATCAGTGTGGTGAGTGTTATCTGAATCTTACCGGCGGAATCTGTCCGATCACAGCATGTTCCAAGAGCCTTGTTAACGGCCAGTGCGGCGGTTCCAAGAATGGTAAATGCGAAGTGGACAGTGACATGGAGTGCGGATGGGAGCGTATCTACAGACGTCTGAAAGAAATCGGACGCCTTGATGTGCTGAAATGTCCGACACAGGTTCATAATTTTGCTACAGATGATGAAGTGAAATAATAAGCAAAGATTTATTAAGAAGCCAAATTAAATTATGATACGGTTCACCGGAAGTATTCCGCGATGTGTACAGCAGAGCTGGTGGACCGTACCCCAAATTTTAAATGATTGGAGCAAATATAATATGAAAATGAAAGAATTATTTGACCGTGGTGAATTTGTAGTTTCTGCAGAAGTAGGACCGCCAAAAGGAATCCATGTAGATGACTGGTAGAAGAAGCCAAAACTTACCTGAAAGGCGTTCATGCAGTAAATGTAACAGATAACCAGTCTTCTGTTATGCGTCTTGGATCTCTTGCAATGTGTAAAGTGCTCAAAGATGCCGGTATGGATCCGATCTTCCAGCTTGCATGCCGTGACAGAAACCGTATCGCACTGGAATCTGACCTTTTAAGTGCTGCTATGCTTGGTATTGAGAACATCCTCTGTCTGACAGGTGACCATACGAAGATGGGTGATCATCCGCAGGCAAAACCGGTATTCGATCTTGATTCTGTATCTCTTCTTCATACAGTACAGCTTCTTGAGTCCGGTGTAGATCTTGGAGGAAACCAGCTGGTTGGAGAGCCTCCGAAATTCTCCAAGGGTGCCGTTGTATCTCCATGCAGCGATTCCGTTGACGCTCAGCTTGCAAAGATGGAAAGAAAGGTTGCCGCAGGTGCAGACTACTTCCAGACACAGGCTGTATTTGAGCCGGAGAAATTCATCAAATTTATGGAAAAAGCAAAACAGTTCGGAAAACCTGTACAGGTTGGTATCATCATTCCGAAATCTGCCGGAATGGCTAAGTTCATGAACAACAACGTAGCCGGCATCCATGTTCCGGATGAGATGATCGAGGAACTGAAAGCAGACAAAGAGAAAACAAAAGCCGGTATCACAGGTGTTGAGATCGCTGCACGTATCATCAAAGAGTGTAAGCCATACTGCCAGGGTGTACATATTATGGCACTTGGATGGGAGTCCAAGATCCCGGCACTTCTGGAGCAGGCTGAGATCTGATCAGAACGATTGCTTTATAAAAAATAACCAGAAAAGCTGTCCGGAACCGGATGCAGGAGATGCACACCGACCGGGCAGCTTTTGTGTAAGAAAAAGTTTCTCTATATCATAGCCCGGGATTCAAGCCGGAAGAATTTGAGCTTAAGAGGTAAAGAGACGATGGAAAGTATTATTATCGGAATTGCCGGAGGATCAGGCTCCGGCAAATCTACATTTACAAACAGACTGAAGAAGCATTTCGGAGACGATGTGGTGGTGATCTATCATGATAATTACTACCGCAGACAGGACGGCATTCCTTTTGAAGAGCGTGTGAAGGTGAATTACGATCATCCGGATTCACTGGAAACCGATCTTCTGGTCGAGCATCTCAAAGAACTCAAGGAGGGTAAAACCATCCAATGTCCGGTATACGATTACAGTCAGCACAACCGCTCCGACAAAGTGCTGAAGATCGAACCAAGACCGGTCATTCTGGTAGAGGGAATCCTGCTTCTTGCAGATCCCCGTATCGAGATCTTCTGGATATCAAGGTTTATGTGGAAGCAGATGCAGATGAGAGGATCTTAAGACGGATCTCCAGAGATGTGGAGGAACGTGGACGGGATTTAAACGGAATCATCGATCAGTATCTTACCACAGTAAAACCGATGCATTATCTGTATGTGGAGCCTACACGGGCGAAAGCAGATATTGTGATCAACAGCGGTAAGAATAATGTGGCCTTTGATCTGTTTGTGTCAAAGATCGGGCAGCTGCTGAAAGAACTGAAAAAATAATGAATAAAAAAGCATGTCATATTTTAGGATAAAGCGGATCAAGACATATCCGTATTGCTGTGTATGGCATGCTTTTTTTGGACGGTTCAGGTGAAGCTGTCTGTATTCACACGCTCTGTATAAATTTCTCCACATAATATAAAGCTGCACCAATGGCAGGTGTATACTGCCCGTGGGTACCGACCAGGATCTGGTCTTTATCCAGGGTAAAGGGTATGCCTGCGTTGATGTGTTCAAGCAGATAGGTAATGTCTTCTTCTGTAAAATAAGGTGCCAGATATCCACTGATGATGATCGGTGCATCGATGATCAGGTTCAGGTTTTTCATGCAAAGGCCAGATGGTTCAGGTAATCTTCCAGTGTTCAGCAAGCCGGGGAGATTTTTTTTCGCGGAGCAGTGGGAAAAATTCCTTCACATTCATTCCAGCAGACTGTTCCAGAGCATTGGCGGAGCAGTAGGTCTCCAGACAGCCGCGGTTTCCGCAGTAACATAAAGGACTCCGGGTTTACGCACATATGCTCAAGGGTTCCGCTGTGCATGGAGCTTCCCTGATGGATCTGATGATTGGTGATAATGGCACCGCCCAGGTTACGGTTCAGAAGGAATACGACAGCGCTGTCAAGCTCCGGGTGGTTCCACAACTCCAGAAAAGCGGCAGATTTGGAATCGTGTTCCAGATGGCAAGGATAAGGAAGCTGACGGGAAAAATACTCCAGCTTCATTCCGGTATTGTTCATGATGTTTCCGTAGATCACAGTGGAATTGTCCGGGGAAGTGATACCCTGTGTGGCAATGGAAACCCCCAGGATCTTTTCCTCCGGATAGTGATTGTCTTTGATGAAATCCCGTACCTTATCGGCCAACTGTCTGTAATATTCTTTTGTATCGGCATAGGGAAGAGCAATAGTTTCTGTGTAAAAAGCATTTCCATATAGGTCGATAGCTGTGATATGGAACATGTTTTTCAGGATCCCGATGCCAATGGAAATCCGGAAATCCGAAACGATCTGGATGGCCTGGGCCTTCCTTCCACCCGTGGAATCAAAATATCCGTTTCTGTCAATAAGCCCTTCTTTTTCCAGCAGGTTCAGGTTCTGACTTACTGTGGAAAGCCCCATCTGAAGGTCCTGGACGATCTGCATTTTTGAAGTCTGGCGTGCTTTGTATATATATTGGTAAACCTTTGAGCGGTTTATTTTCTTTAAATTGATGGTGGTTAATCCTTTTTCACTCATGAGATTCTCCTGATAAAAGTAATTATAGATATGTTTAAGTCTTAAATGTATTTTAGTATAAATCTGCGGGAAATGCAATGTCAGTGCATGAAGCAGAGCAGAACGAAAGTTTTTTTGTTACTGTCCACTGGTAATATTCCGCGAGGTGTTTTTTGTGAACGAAGGTCACAGAAAACCCGAGACATACCGCGCGATTTATGCGATTAGCATAAATTCTGTGCATCGCGAAGCGTGTTACTGAGAACGGAGTGAACAGTAACGTTTTTTTCGAGGAATAATAAGTAACGGTGTATAGATTGGCAAAGAATGTATATCTTGTGCATAAGTAAAAGTAAACAAAAATATAAGAGCAAAATTAGGGGTTTTGTCAATGGATTTTTTGAAAAAATAGTTCTATACTCTACTTACAGTTAAGACATAAGCATAAGTGAAAACTCAAACGATAACGAAATAGAAGAAAACAGGGAGGTTCAAGATTATGAAATTAACAAGAAATGGAATCAAAGAGCGTGAAGCATGGGAGAAAGCAGGCATCAATCTTCCAGGATACGATGTAGAGGCAGTTACTGAGAAAGCGAAGAAGGAGCCTGGCTGGGTACATTTCGGAATCGGAAATATTTTCCGTGTATTTATCGGCGGCATCGCAGATGGTCTTCTGGAAGAGGGAGTTCTTGACAGAGGGATCACATGTGTAGAAACCTTTGATTATGATGTAGCAGATAAGATTTACGCACCATATGACAACCTTGGCTTAAATGTCATCCTTCACGGTGATGGAACCGTGAGTACAAAGTTCTCGGGGCACTTGCAGAAGCAGTGAAAGCACAGTCCTCTGATGCAGTACAGTGGAATCGCCTGAAGGAGATCTTCACAGCTAAGTCCCTGCAGCTGGTTTCCTTCACTATTACAGAGAAGGGCTATGCACTCCAGAAAGCAGACGGAACATGGTTCCCGTTTGTGGAAGCAGATATTAAAAACGGTCCGGATAAGGCAACCGGAGCTATGGCAGTACTGGTAGCAATGCTGAATGAGAGATATAAAGCTGGTAAATATCCGATCGCTCTGGTATCTATGGATAACTGCTCACAGAACGGCGCCAAGCTTCGTGAGTCCGTGCTGACTATGACAGAGGAATGGCATAAAGCAGGCTTTGTAGATGATGGCTTTGTAGATTATGTAACGGATGAGAAGGTGGTTGCATTCCCGTGGACCATGATCGACAAGATCACACCTCGACCAAGCGAGCAGATCGCAGCAGACCTTGAGAAGCTTGGCGTTGAAGACATGCAGCCGGTGATCACAGGAAAGAAGACATACATAGCACCATTTGTTAATGCTGAGAAGCCACAGTATCTTGTTATCGAGGACAGCTTCCCTAACGGACGCCCTGCTCTGGAAAAAGGCTTCGGTGTATACATGGCGGACAGAAATACCGTCAATCTTTCCGAGAGAATGAAAGTAACCGTATGCCTGAATCCAGTACATTCCGCAACCGGCCCTCTTGGTGTGGTACTTGGCTATGATCTCTTTGCACACATGCTGAACACCAACGAAGATATGATGAAAATGGCTCGTATGGTTGCTTATGACGAGGGACTTCCGGTAGTTGCAGATCCTGGAATTCTTTCCCCACAGGCATTTGTGGATGAGCTTTTCAATGACCGTTTCCCGAATGAGTATCTTGGAGATACCAACCTTCGTCTGGCTGTAGATGTGTCCCAGATGGTAGGTATCCGTTTCGGTGAGACTGTAAAAGCATATGTGAAGAAATTTGGAGATGCTTCCAGACTGACAGCAATCCCTCTTGGAATCGCAGGATGGCTGAGATACATGCTGGCTGTAGATGATGAAGGAAATAAATTTGAGCTTGCACCGGACCCGATGAACGAGGAGATCACAGAGCAGCTTGGCGATATCGTGATCGGAAAACCGGAAACCTTCAAGGATCAGCTGAAGCCGATCCTTTCCAATGAGAGACTGTTCTTCACAGACCTTTATAAAGATGGTGTCGGAGAGAAGATCGAGGATATGTTCCGTGAGATGATCGCAGGACCCGGAGCTGTAAAGGCAACTATTCATAAATATGTAAAATAAAACCCGGGTTACGAAAACAGTTTATGTAAGTATTGAATAAAGAGAAATGAGGTAAATGGAAAGATGACAGAACCGGTATTTGCGGCAGATCCGGCAAGACTGTTGATCGCGGCAGCAGCAGGAATTTTATTATTATTGTTACTTATCATAAAATTTAAGATTCACCCGGTTTTATCTCTGCTGATCGCTGCACTGGTTATCGGGCTTGGTGCCGGAATGCCGGTTCCAACACTGGTAAGCACTGTGGAAAACGGCGCAGGAGAAACTTTACAGGGGATCATACTCCTGATCGGTCTGGGTTCTCTGTTCGGCGGGATATTGGAAGTGTCCGGCGGCGCACAGTGCGTTGCCCAGACACTGGTAAGCAAATTTGGTGAAAAAAAGGCAGGGATCGCTCTTGGAATCACAGGACTTGTGGTAGGAACTACCGTATTTTTTGAGGCTGGCGTTGTGATCCTGATCCCTCTGGCATTCGGACTTGCGAAAAAAACAAAGAAATCTACTTTATATTATGTAATCCCGCTTCTTGCGGGCCTTGCCACCGGTTTTGCATTCATTCCGCCATCAGCAGGATCTGTTCTGGTGGCAAATATGCTGAATGTAGACCTCGGAGTGATGATCGCGGTAGGTGTGCCGGTGGGTATTTTATCCCTGATCTTTGCGGGAATCTTATGGTCCAAATTTATCGGCAAAAAGATCAACACAGGGCTGCCCTCCAATATCCAGGAGGTACGTGAGGAGGAAGAAGCCAATCTTCCTAAGTTTTCTACAGTATTATGTATCATTCTTGTTCCGCTGGTGCTGATCCTGTGCAATACAGTTTCTGAATACATTCCGGGGATCGACGCGGCACGTCCTGTTCTGGAATTCCTGGGAACACCTTTTGTGGCACTGATCATAGCAGTATTGCTTGCCATGTATTTCCTCGGAAAGAAACAAGGCTACAATGGAGATCAGTTAAAGAAGATCCTGGATCGTTCTCTGAAGCCTACAGGACAGATTCTTCTGGTTATCACTGGTGGAGGTATCATCCGCTGGGTGCTGCAGGACTGCGGTATGGGAAACATTATAGGACCAGCTCTGGAAAAAAGCGGACTTCCGCTGGTACTGGTTGCATTCCTTATTGCAGCTCTGATCCGTGCATCTGTTGGTGCGGCAGTTGTGGCTATGACAATGGCAGCAGGAATTATGGCCGCTATGCTGGAGTTGCAGACCTGTCACCGGTTTATCTGGCAGCAATGGTCTGTGCCATCAACGGCGGTGCAACGGCATTCAGCCATGTAAATGATTCCGGATTCTGGCTGGTAAGCTCTCTTCTTGAGATTGATGAGAAAACAACCCTGAAATCCTGGACAATGATGGAAACCATCGTAGGAGTAACAGGTCTGGTTTGTGCTGTTGTGATTAGCCTGTTTGCATAGGAGAGTAGATAAAAATGATAGTAAAAGTAATTTTAGGCACAATGCAGAATGCAAGAAAGCTGGTAAGTATTGCAGAATCCATCCCCTGTGATGTAGAATTATGTTATGGCCGTTATGTTGTAAATGCGAAGTCTATGCTTGGGGTTCTGAGCGTGCCCGAATTTGATGAGGGAGAGCTGCATGTCCATACAGATAATGAAAAAGAATGTGAAAAGATCCTGTTTCAGCTGCTCGAACAGAATCTTCTTGCGGATACCAACGATGCAGCGCAAAGATCTATCTACGATATCACAACCTTTGGTGAGGTCCTGATCGATTTTACATCTCAGGATATCAACGAGGACGGACAGATGCTTTATGCCAGAAATCCGGGCGGAGCACCTGCCAATGTTGCAGTTGCAACCAGCAGACTCGGTGCACATACTGCCTTTATCGGAAAAGCCGGAAAAGACATGCATGGAGAATTCCTCCGTTCTGTTCTTCAGAGAGAAAAAGTAGATACAAAAGGGATGCTTCTGGATGAGGATTATTTCACAACTCTGGCTTTTGTGGAGGTAAATGAAAGTGGAGAGCGTACATTCTCCTTTGCAAGAAAGCCGGGCGCAGATACGAAGCTCCAGAAGGAAGAGGTAGATGTGGATGTGCTGGACCGCACGAATATTTTTCATGTGGGCTCTTTGTCACTGACAGACCAGCCTGCAAGGGATACTACATTTTATGCGGTGATCGATGTACAGCTACGTACGTCTGAGCATCGATCGATGTACAGCTACGTACGTCTGAGCATCGATCGATGTACAGCTACGTACGTCTGAGCATTCGATCGATGTACAGCTACGTACGTCTGAGCA
>ENA-OQCN01000480-OQCN01000480.1-human-gut-metagenome-genome-assembly--contig:-NODE-480-length-21226-cov-2.864306_pt1 | contig 21226 bp, 34 predicted proteins | sample MGYA00242497_ERZ504576 | MGnify/ENA primary metagenome ERZ504576 (study PRJEB26092, sample SAMD00036296) | human gut metagenome | host: Homo sapiens | study: EMG produced TPA metagenomics assembly of... | reverse complement strand
CAAACATGGTTCTGGTGTAGGACTCATTAATGTGCACACGCGTATTCAGCTGATGTTTGGAAATAAATATGGCCTTATTGTGGAGAGTGAACCAGATGAGGGAACAACGGTCACGATTCATTTGCCTGCTGTGCCATACACTAAGGAAAATTGTGAAGTGCTTGAGACTCCGGGGAAGCCAGTCAGAAAAGAGGGTGAATCATGAAAAAAACAAAAACTACTTTTTTGTTAGCAGAAATTTGTCTTGGCATATTGCTGCTGTTTTGTGTGCATCTGATTTTTGAAGATGAAAGCCTCAGAAGCGTGTAGCAGTTATTGTTGAAAAATCAGGTGATGAAAAATGGAACTCCTTTATGAATGGTCTAAAGCAGGCAGCTGGAATCGCAAATATACATTTGATTATTTGCAATACAGATGAAATTGAAAATGCAGATGAAGAGAAGAACTTGATTTATGATCAGCTGGATAATCAGGTTGATGCATTTATTGTTCAGGCGGCGCCAGGCAGGGATACTATTGATATGCTTAGGGAAATTCGCGTACAAAAGCCAATGCTTCTCGTGGCAAATGATGCGCTGCGTGAAAAAGAGGAAGTCCATACATCAAAATACTCTGATTTGCCAGTTATTATGCCGGACTATTACCGTATGGGATATGCATTGGCACAGGATTTATTAAGCCGTAATCAATATGATATTCAAGGCAAAACTGTTGGAATTATAAGTGGATTTAAGAAAACAGACTGCACTGATAAATGTATGCAGGGTGTATTAGATGTGCTTTCTGATACAGGATGTGAGATTCAGTTTGATATGAATATCACATATGATATGGAAATTACACAGAGGTTAAAAGAGCAGCAGCCAGTTGACTATTTGATTGTATTTGACACAAGTGCCTTAGAGCAGGTAGCAGGAATGTATGCACAGAAAAAAGAGTGTGACACGAAAATCTATGGAATTGGAAATAGTATAAAGTGTGTGTATTATCTCGATGATTCTGTGATTGATGGGCTAATTGCGATAGATGGATATAGCATGGGATATCATAGTGCTATAGAAATTTCAAAAGTGCTGAAAAATCATCTGTATACGATTAACAACCAGACGATTGAGTATCATCTGTTGCATAAAGAAGATATTTTCAGAGAAGAGGTACAGCATTTTCTTCATACGTATGATTGAGAATTTGCATATAGTCAGCCAAAAAGGAATGGAGATTTCGATGAAACAGTATCAGATAAGAAGTATTCTGATCGGATGCATGTTGTTGTGTCTGACAGGATGTACGGCGAATAGTGAGAAAAAAAGAGATGTTCTTCGTGTTGGTGTTGTGCTATACACGCAGGACGACCCCTTTATTAATGCGCTTACAGATTGTCTGAAGGAAGATCTGGCGGGATATGAGTCAGATTCTCTAAAGGTGATTATGACTGTAAGGGATGGAAAAAATGATCAGAAGATTCAAAATGAAGTTGTGAAGGAAATGCTTGATGCTGGCTGTGAGATACTTGCTGTTGATCTCGTTGACAGGACAGAGCCGTCAAATATAATAAAGATGGCAAAAAAGGAAAATATACCTGTTATTTTCTTTAATAGAGAGCCAGTGAGAGAGGATTTGATGCAGTGGGATAAGCTGTATTATGTAGGCGGAGATGCCAGACAGTCTGGTATGATGCAGGGTGAGATTGCAGCAGATATGATACGAGACAATGACGCAGTAGATCGAAATCAGGACGGAAAGATTCAATATGTACTTCTTGAGGGTGAGACAGGTCATCAGGATGCAATCATTCGAACAGACAAGTGTGGTAAAAACAATTAAAGAACAGGGCATTATATTAGAAAGACTAAGTTTCCAGTTTGCAAACTGGAATCGTGGACAAGCTGAAAATAAGATGACACAGCTGATTAATCAATATGGAGACGAGATTGAACTAGTCCTTTCTAATAATGATGAGATGGCTCTTGGTGCAGTTGCTGCGTATGATGCACTTGATTATGATAAAGACAGACGTCCGATAATTTTTGGAATAGATGGTTTGGAAGGTGCATTGGAGGCTGTCCAAAAAGGCACCATTCAGGGGACTGTGTATAATGACAGGCATGGACAAGCTGAGCAGATTTCGCGTCTTGCGATGACACTGTTTCAAGGTCAGACACCGCCAAAGGAGGATCTGGAAAATGAACGATATATCTTTTTTACCGTATCAAAAGGTGACGGCAGAAAATGTGGAATCATTTATGGAACAATAAAAAGGTGCATTTTCGGAAAGGAAAGATTAAAAATGGAAGATTGGCTGATAAACTATTATGAACAGACAGATCCGCTTAAAAGACAGCAGATGCTTCTGGAAAATAAAAATGAAACCATGAGTGAAGAAGATAAACTTCGAATGAAGCTCTGGGAGACCAGATATGGAAAAGGTAAGCCAAGGAAAGATATGTTTGTTGGTTATCTTATGAATTTAAAATATATTGTAGAAAGCGGAAGTATGGATTTGGGAGGCAGAAAGAAAAAGCTTGCGATAGAAGCTATTCTTGGTCTGAATTTATATGAATTTGAAAGAAAGCCAAAGACTCAGCAGGAAATAATTTTTTTAGAGTTAAAAAACACATGCAGAAAATATATTGAGATTAGTACAGGAGGACGTGGCTTTACTTCTGTTATTTTTGGAATGGGACAGCTGTCAGATGAAAGCATTGCAGGAAAGATCGCTGAACAAATAAGCAGAATTGTGTTTGATGCACCTCATAGTCTGCGAATGGAAAAAGAATTTGAGCCGCTTCAAAGAGCTGCTTTAGAGGTGTTTAGGGAAATGTATCCTAATCGCGAACATTTTCTGAAAAAAAGATAAGGAATGATAAACGGTGTCATTTTCTCTTTAACGCTACTTGTATTTGCAAAGCAAAAAAGATATACTGTAACTGTTTTAATGCTTTAATTATAAGGAGGAGATGAGTATGGCAGAATATTGCATCAGCTGCTGTTCTACAGCTGATTTGACGAAGGAATATTTTGATAAGCGTGGAATCAATTATGTGTGCTTTCACTATGAACTGGGAGGAAAGGACTATCTAGATGACCTTGGTCAGACGATGTCTCCGGCAGAGTTATATCGCAGAATGCTTGCAGGTGAGGATGTAAAGACATCACAGGTTAGTATCGGTGAGTATGCAGATTTTTTTAGAAAAAATATTTGATGAGGGAAAGGATATCCTTCATTTAACGCTTTCAAGCGGAATTTCAGGCAGCTACAATTCAGCATGTATTGCAGCAGAACAGGTAAGAGAAGAATATCCAAACAGAAAAATTTATGTAGTGGATTCACTGGCAGCTTCCTCTGGTTATGGTTTGTTAGTAGATACTCTGGCAGACAGAAGGGATGCAGGAGAGAGCATAGATGAATTGTATGCATGGGTGTGTGAAAATAAAAAGAAACTGCAGCACTGGTTTTTTACTTCTGATCTTACTTTTTTATCAGAGGCGGAAGAGTATCAAAGGCAGCTGGATTTTTTGGAGGTATGCTTGGAATCTGTCCTTTGTTAAATGTGGACTATGAGGGACATCTGACAGCAAGAGAGAAGGTGCGCACGAAGAAAAAGGTGATTCAGCGCATCGTTCAGAAGATGGAAGAAAATGCCGAGGGAGGTCTGGCATATTCGGGCAAATGCTATATCTGTCAGTCGGAGTGCATGGATGACGCAAAAGCTGTTGCAATGCTCGTTGAGAGCCGCTTTCCTAATTTAAATGGAAAAGTTGAGATTTACCGATTGGTGCGACAATTGGCAGTCATACCGGCCCGGGAACAGTAGCATTATTTTTCTGGGGAAAGGAACGCGTGGATTGACGCAGTTTTGTAAAAGAAATGTAATGTTTTTGGATATTTGAAACATTGAAATAAACTCATACTTATGGTATGATACGAAAGGTTAAAGGCGTTATCGTTTACGTTACACGCAGACGATAACTTAAAAAAAGCCGCAAAAATGCGGCAGAACGGAGAAGCATATGATTTGCCCGAAATGTGGTGCCAGACTAGCTCAGGGAAGCACGATTTGTCCAATTTGCGGAACAAAGATACGCCCCTCTAAAGTCAAGGTACAAGACAATTATGAAGAGCAGCCAGATCAAGGCTACGATTCAGATTCAGATGATGATTATGAAGAAAATCTGAATGAGATTACGATTATGACGAAGAGGATGACAGCTACGGTAATGATGATTACGACAATGATGATTATGAACCGGCTCATCCAAAAACAAATCGTATTCTTGTTGTTATTATTGTCACAGTAATTGCATTGATTGCTGCGATGATTGTATTGATTGTTCTTCTTTTCAGCAGTGGAAAAAAGAGCAATAAGCAGATTCCGTATACAGTAGATAAGATACAGGATACGGATACGAAGAAAGAAACACAGAAAGAAACTCAAAAGGAGACAGAAACTGAAGTAGTTGAAATCAAAGACAACAAGGTTACTTCTGGAAGAAATGTCTATGAGCTTTCAAATGATGAGTTAAAGCTTGTTGAGTACAATGATCAGGGACAAGTTGTTCGTATTCCAGCAGAAATCGGCGGATATTCGGTAACTTCAATTGGTTCACATGCATTTAAGAACAATACGTCAGTTCAGTATTTAAAGCTTCCAGATGGAATGAAGAAACTGGATGATTCTGCATTGTCTGATATTGAGCTTTTGAAAGAAGTTGTGGTTCCGGAATCAGTTGAAGAGATTGGAAACCTTGCTTTTTCAAAGGTTCAGAAGGCAATTTGTGTAAAGGGAAGCTTTGCATGGAATTATATGAAGTATATGGCAGATGAGGTAGTTGAGGGAACTTCACTTTCACTTGACAATAATGCGTCCACGCCATCAAGCTCTGCGCAGCAGACAGTTCCAACACAGCCGACGACCGCACAGCAGGCAGCGTCACAGCCGCAGCCGCAGCAGACGCCAGCCCCAGCCCCGTCCCCAGAGCAGACACCGGCCACAGCCCCGTCTTCAGAGCAGCAGCCAGCCACCAAACTCCATCACCGGATCAGACACCAGCCCCGGCTCCATCTTCAGAGCAGCAGCCAGCCACAAATCCATCACCGGATCAGACACCAGCCCCGCTCCATCTTCAGATCAGACGCCAGCCACAAATCCATCACCAGAGGAGACACCAGCGCCAGCACCGTCACCAGATGAGACGCCAGCAACAGATCCATCACCAGATGAGACGCCAGCAACAGATCCATCACCAGATGAGACGCCGGAAGCACCAACGGAGCGAAATGCAGAAAATATTCTTGCAAAGATTTCTGCAGATTCTGGTGGAAGTGTTGTAGGAAACAGCTATATGTTCTACGATTTTAATGGAAATGGTGTTCAGGAAGCATTTGCACTTGTTGATGTAGGCGGACGAAAGGAAATCTGGTACAATGGAGAGGATTCTACTTCCAATGCAGTTGAGATTTTCCCAATCACTGATGTTGCATCATGCAGTGTTAATGCTATTGCAAACGGCACAACACAGTTTGTTTTGAGCGTCACCACTTCAACAGGAGAATCATATTCCTGCATTTATGGAGCAGATGGTGCAAATGGCTATATGGTAGCAGATTTGCTTCCGGGTGTATTTGTATCAGATGGCGTAAGCTTACAGTTAGACAATGGAATGAATGGAGTTGCATATCTGCTTGCTTCTGACGGAGGCTATAGTGAGTATGCAGCACAGGAACTGGCAAAGAGTCAGTTTGATGCGATGCCGGGTGCACAGGATATCTGGTCACAGGTAAGCGCACTAATTGGTGCAGAACCAACAGACCTTCATTTCTGGAATCGTTCAAGTGCAGTTGGTAATTTGATTCAGATTGCATTTACAGATGCAGCAGGAACACCAAGTTACATCAATGTGTCATGGACTCAGGATGGAATGCAGTTTGAAGATGGTGCACTTAATGTTCATAATGGTGTGGTAAAATCTTCTTATACAGGATTAAATCAGATTCAGCCGCAGGAAGTTCCGCAGGTAGAGACAGAGCCGGCTGATCCAGCTACAGAGATTTCATTTGCAGATGGAACAGCAGTTACACTTTCAGCAGAAGGAACTAATTATACGGCAGATCTTAATGGAGATGGTGCAGCAGACTTCTTCAAATATCGTACTGAGGTAGCAGAGGATGGAAGTACAACCAGCCTTATCGTCAATGTGAATGGTACCGATTATACAGTTGGTACAGGAATCAGTGCAGCATATAAGGTAGAGGTATGTGATTTAAATACATCCGATAATCAGCTTAATATTGTAGTTGTTGGAACAGGTGCAGACAACTCTGTTACCAGTTTTCGTGTATTAAGCGGAACAGATCTTTCTACACCGCTTATGCAGGATGGAACATTTACCGTGCTTAACGGATATGGAAATGCAGCGCGCCTGTATAATACGTCCCATGTACTTACACCTTCTTCCGCAAATGGAACATTTGATGAAAATGGTGGATTTACGTTAGCAGTGACAAGCCCAATTTCTATTGACAGTCTTGGCCGTTATGTCTGCAAGATTCCATATGAATTAAAGGATGGTGTGATTGCAGAGGATGCATTAAGTGAGACAACTGGAAACTACGAATATGAGCTTGTTGATCTGACATCACAGGAACAGTTTAATTATATTCTGGCAGCAGATACGAATTTGTTAAGTTCGGCAGCAGCAGATGCTGCGCCAGCGGCAACGCTTGGCACGGGAACACAGGTATTCCCAAGAAAGCTGATTCAGGCGGCAAATGAACCAGGTGCATTTTATCTTTACGTAGAGGATGCATCAGGAAACGCTGGATATCTTCCACTTGGTGAGGGACAGACATTGTTCCAGAGCGTACCACAATAATTTATAAGTAGACAAAAAACTGGCCTCCCAGGGGAGACCAGTTTTGGAGGTGTTTCTTCTATACTATATAATGTGATACCTACGAATTGCTCCGTTGCGATGCAACTCTCGCAATTCTAAAAACATTCGGATTCGCTGATTTTCTTCGAAAATCGCTGCATCCTCATGTTTTTGCGGGTTCCAAGCTCAAAGCCTTTAGTGCAAGCACGAACGGCTTTTTGAGCTTTTAACCCTGGTATCACATACTTGTCCAGCGACCAGATGAACCGCATGGAAGAACAAGACCAGACTGTGTTACAGGAAGACCAATTTCATCAGAAACAACGTGACCGCCAAATTTGCTTACAACCTCAAGTCCAAGAAGATATGTTAAGACAGAAGCAGCAAAACCGGTTGTATAGCTGTTAATAAGGAAAAATAGCGGTTTGTCAGAAAGTAGCTGTGAACACAATGATACGAGTGGATGAATAGCATCCTCAATTTTCCAGATTTCACCCTTAGGTCCGCGTCCATAAGATGGCGGATCCATGATGATTGCATCATAGTGATTGCCGCGTCGGATTTCTCGTTCAACAAATTTCTGACAATCATCAACAATCCAGCGAATCGGTGCATCAGACAGTCCACTAGATGCTGCATTTTCTTTTGCCCAGCAACCATGCCCTTTGAAGCATCTACATGAGTAACAGAAGCGCCAGCAGCTGCTGCAGCAAGTGTTGCACCGCCAGTGTAGGCAAATAAATTAAGTACTTTAATAGGACGGTTTGCATTTTGAATCAGGTTAGAAAACCAATCCCAGTTTGCAGCCTGCTCAGGGAATAAGCCTGTGTGCTTAAAAGAGAATGGCTTTAACTGAAGGTAAGCTTTCCATAATGAATGCTCCACTGCTGCGGCAGAGAGAAAAACTCCCATTCACCGCCTCCCTTGCTGCTTCTATGATAATGTCCGTTCTTTTTCTTCCAACCCGGATTGGTGTGAGGTGTGTTCCATACAACCTGAGGGTCCGGACGTACCAGAAGATAATTTCCCCAGCGCTCAAGTTTCTCTCCGTTAGAGGTATCAAGGACTTCGTAGTCCTTCCAGTTATCAGCCAGCCACATAATAATATCCAACCTTTCTTATATATATGCGATACCGAATGTTTTTAGAATTGCGAGAGTTGCATTGCAACGGAGCAATTCGTTGGTATCAGTAATTCTAAATCACATATATAAGTATAAGAAAGAACAGGCATCCTGTCAATAGAGTGTTGCCAATCGTCGAACCACCCTTCGTAAACTTCCGGGTCGAAAAAAACTTTAAAAAATTTGAAAAAAGTGCTTGCATTTTGTTTTGATATAGTGTATAGTATACCTTGCTGTGACATGATAGCAAAGAAGCGCGAGGTTGCTGCCGATAGGGCAGGTTTTCCGTGGAGCGAATGTCAAGTCAAGAAACTGGCGACAAGTCACTGTATACAATGAAACATCTACAAACATTGAGGTAGAAACGGACTGTGCGGAGATTAGGAAACGCACGGGGTAGTGTACAGTCACCACTTGTCGTACTTATTTAAAAAGTGCGAAAAGGAGGCGGCTTTTTTTTATGGCAAGTCAAGTAATGAGAATCACTCTGAAGGCGTACGATCATCAGCTGGTAGATCAGTCCGCTGCAAAGATCGTTGATACTGTTAAGAAAACAGGCTCTAAGGTAAGCGGACCAGTTCCGATGCCGACTAAGAAAGAGGTTGTTACAATTCTGAGAGCGGTACACAAGTACAAGGACTCCAGAGAGCAGTTCGAGCAGAGAACTCACAAGAGACTCATCGATATCATTCAGCCATCTCAGAAGACAGTAGATTCACTGTCCCGTCTGGAGATGCCAGCTGGTGTATATATTGATATTAAGATGAAAAACAAGTAATTTTAAACAAGTATGTCCGGAATTACGTTGATATAGAAGCAACAAGCAATTGTTCCACTTATGTCCACGGTTCTAGGATGATTGGGAAAAATCCCAATCCGCTGTAGATTCACAGGAGGTAATAGGATGAAGAAGGCTATTTTAGCAACAAAGGTCGGAATGACACAGATCTTCGACGAAAAGGGCACACTGGTTCCGGTTACCGTACTGCAGGCTGGACCATGTGTAGTAACACAGGTTAAGACCGTAGCAAACGACGGTTACAGCGCAGTTCAGGTAGGTTTCGTTGACAAGCGCGAGAAGCTGGTTAACAAGCCGGTTAAGGGACATTTTGACAAGGCTGGCGTTTCTTACAAGAGATTCGTAAGAGAGTTCAGACTTGATGATGCTGAGAATTACTCAGTTAAGGATGAGATTAAGGCAGACGTTTTCGCAGCAGGCGAGAAGGTTGATGCTACTGCAATCTCCAAAGGTAAGGCTTCCAGGGCGCTATTAAGAGACACGGACAGTCCAGAGGACCTATGGCTCATGGTTCTAAGTACCATCGTCATGCTGGTTCTAACGGCCCTGCAACAACACCAGGACGCGTATTCAAGGGTAAGCACATGCCAGGTCATATGGGACATGTACAGGTAACAATCCAGAACCTTGAGATCGTAAGAGTTGATGCTGAGCAGAACCTGATTCTGGTTAAGGGTGCAGTACCTGGACCGAAGAAGTCTTTAGTAACATTGAAGTATTCAGTAAAGGCTTGATTGCTTTTACAGAAGTTGGAAGGAGGACCACACTAATGGCTACAGTAGCTGTTTATAATATGCAGGGTGCCGAGGTCGGTAAGATGGATCTTAATGATGCAATCTTTGGCGTAGAAGTCAATGAGCATCTGGTAAAGATGGTTGTTACCGCACATCTGGCAGCAGAGCGTCAGGGAACTCAGAAAGCAAAGACACGTTCTGAGGTATCCGGAGGCGGAAGAAAACCATGGAAGCAGAAGGGAACCGGTCACGCAAGACAGGGTTCAACAAGAGCTCCGCAGTGGACAGGCGGTGGTGTTGTATTCGCTCCAGTACCGAGAGATTACACCATTAAGCTGAACAAGAAAGAGAAGAGAGCTGCTCTGAAGTCTGCTCTGACCAGCAGAGTACAGGAGAACAAGTTCATCGTTGTTGATGAGCTGGCTCTGAATGAGATTAAGACAAAGAAGTTCGTAGAAGTTATGAACAACCTTAAGGTTTCTAAGGCTTTAGTTGTTCTGGCTGAGGACGATCAGAACGTAATCAAGTCCGCAAGCAATGTAGCATCTGTAAAGACTGCAAATGCAGGCATGATCAACGTATACGATATTTTAAAGTACAGCACTGTTGTTGCTACTAAGGCAGCAGTAGAGAAGATTGAGGAGGTCTATGCGTAATGGCTGATATTAGATATTATGACGTTATTTTAAAGCCGGTTGTTACAGAAAAGAGCATGGACATCATGGCTGACAAGAAGTACACCTTCCTGGTTCATCCGGAAGCTAACAAGGCAATGATCAAGGAAGCTGTAGAGAAGATGTTCCCTGGAACCGAGGTTAAGACCGTTAACACAATGAACAATGACGGAAAGACCAAGAGAAGAGGAAGAACAGAAGGAAAGACCGTAAAGACAAAGAAGGCAATCGTAACCTTGACTGAGAACAGTAAGGAGATTGAGGTATTTGCAGGTCTGTAATTCCCACAAGGAATATACGCACAAAAGCGTGACAATAAATGCTGTAAAGGAGAACAATCATGGGAATCAAAAAGTATACCCCATATACACCGTCCAGAAGAAATATGACGGGTCTGGATTTCACTGAGATCACAAAGAATGCTCCAGAGAAGTCCCTGACAGTATCTTTAAAGAAGAACTCCGGCCGCAATAATCAGGGTAAAATTACCGTAAGACATCATGGCGGCGGTTCAAGAAGAAAATATAGAATCATTGATTTCAAGCGCAACAAGGATAACATTCCTGCAACCGTTCTTTCTATCGAGTACGATCCGAACAGAACAGCTAATATCGCTCTTATCTGCTACGCAGATGGTCAGAAGGCTTACATCTTAGCTCCTCAGGGACTTAAGGTTGGTCAGAAGATCATGAACGGTGAGCATGCAGAGGCTAGACTTGGTAACTGTTTACCATTATCCTTAATTCCGATTGGTACTGAGGTACACAACGTTGAGCTGTATCCGGGTGCTGGTGCACAGATGGTACGTTCCGCTGGTGTTGCTGCTCAGCTGATGGCTAAGGAAGGCAAGTATGCTACCTTAAGACTTCCATCAGGTGAGATGAGAATGGTTCCGATCAACTGCCGTGCTACTATCGGTGTTGTTGGTAACGGAGAGCACTCTCTGGTTAACATTGGTAAGGCTGGACGTAAGCGTCACATGGTATTCGCCCGACAGTCCGCGGTTCTGTTATGAACCCGAATGACCATCCACACGGTGGTGGTGAGGGACGTGCTCCGGTAGGACGTCCAGGTCCGTGTACACCTTGGGGTAAGCCTGCACTGGGTCTGAAGACCAGATCTAAGAAGAAGGCATCCAATAAGCTGATCGTAAGAAGAAGAGACGGAAAAGCTTTATCTAAGTAATTTTGTCTCACATTGAATCGAATTAAGGAGGTTAAAACCTATGGCTCGCTCATTAAAGAAAGGACCATTTGCTGACGAGAGTTTACTGAAGAAGGTAGACGCTATGAACGCAGCGGGACAGAAGCAGGTTATTAAGACCTGGTCTCGTCGTTCTACAATCTTCCCGCAGATGGTTGGACATACAATTGCAGTTCATGACGGAAGAAAGCATGTTCCGGTATATGTTACCGAGGATATGGTAGGTCATAAGCTGGGCGAATTCGTTGCTACCAGAACCTTTAAAGGTCACGGTAAGGACGACAAGAAGAGCAAACGTTAATCGGATATACTTGAAAGGAGGTAACACAAGTCATGGCAAAAGGACATAGATCCCAAATTAAGAGAGCAAGAAATGAGCAGAAGGACACCAGACCATCTGCAACCCTTTCTTATGCAAGAGTTTCTGTTCAGAAGGCTTGTTTTGTATTAGATGCCATTAGAGGCAAGGACGTTGCAACTGCACTTGGTATTGTAACTTACAATCCGAGATATGCATCTTCTTTAATCAAGAAGCTGCTTGAGTCTGCAGTAGCAAACGCAGAGAACAATAATGGAATGAAGCAGGTAACCTTTACGTAGAGGAGTGCTACGCTAACCAGGCACCTACCATGAAGAGAATCAAACCGAGAGCACAGGTAGAGCTTATCGTATCTTAAAGAGAACAAGCCACATTACTGTAGTTCTGAACGAGAAATAATAGGAGGGCACTATGGGACAGAAAGTTAATCCTCATGGCATGAGAGTCGGCATCATCAAGGACTGGAATTCCAAGTGGTATGCTGAAGCTGATTTTTCTGATAACCTTGTAGAGGACTACAATATCAGAAAGTTCTTAAAGAAGAAGTTATACAGTGCTGGTGTATCTAAGATCGATATCGAGCGTGCATCAGACCGTGTTAAGATTATTATCTTCACTGCTAAGCCGGGTATTGTAATCGGCAAGGGCGGAGCTGAGATCGAGAAGTTAAAGGGCGAGCTTGCTCCGTACGTAAATGGCAAGAAGGTTTTTGTAGATATTAAAGAGGTTAAGAGACCGGATAAGGAAGCTGTTTTAGTAGCTGAGAACATTGCTGCACAGCTTGAGAACCGTGTATCTTTCCGTAGAGCTATGAAGTCCGTTATGAGCAGAGCTATGAAGTCTGGTGCTCTTGGTATCAAGACAACCTGTTCTGGACGTCTGGGCGGTGCTGATATGGCCCGTACCGAAACTTACAGCGATGGAACTATCCCGCTGCAGACTCTGCGTGCTGACATTGATTATGGTTTCGCAGAGGCAAACACTACCTACGGTAAGGTTGGTGTTAAGGTTTGGATCTACAAGGGTGAGGTCCTTCCTACCAAGTCTAACAAGGAAGGGAGCGATAAATAATTATGTTAATGCCAAAGAGAGTTAAGCGTCGTAAGCAGTTCCGCGGTTCTATGGCTGGTAAGGCTAACAGAGGAACTACGATCACCTATGGTGAGTACGGTATTGTTGCTACCGAGCCTTGTTGGATTAAGTCCAACCAGATCGAGGCAGCTCGTATTGCCATGACACGTTACATCAAGCGTGGTGGCCAGGTATTCATTAAGATTTTCCCAGATAAGCCAGTATCCGCAAAGCCGGCTGAGACTCGTATGGGTTCCGGAAAGGGTGCTCTTGAGTATTGGGTAGCAGTAGTAAAGCCAGGCCGCGTTCTCTTCGAGATCGGCGGTGTGGATGAAGCAACAGCAAAGGAAGCTCTTCGTCTTGCAACACACAAGTTGCCACTGAAGTGTAAGATCGTTTCCAAGGCAGACTTAGAAGGCGGTGATAACAGTGAAAATTAATAAGTATGTAGAAGAACTTAATGCGAAATCGTCCGCAGAGTTAAATGAAGAATTAGTAGCTGCTAAGAAGGAACTTTTTAATTTAAGATTCCAGAATGCAACCAACCAGTTAGATAATACCAGCAGAATCAAAGAGGTTCGCAAGAATATTGCAAGAATTCAGACTGTTTTGGCTGCCAAGGCAAACTAAATGGCAACGAAAGGAATGGTTATGGAAGAGAGAAATCTGAGAAAGACCCGTACAGGTAAGGTTGTCAGCAACAAGATGGACAAGACCATTGTCGTTGCTGTTGAGAATAATGTAAAGCACCCGGTTATCGGTAAGATCGTTAAGAGAACCTACAAGCTGAAGGCTCACGACGAGAACAACACCTGCAACATCGGTGACACCGTAAAGGTTATGGAGACTAGACCGCTGTCTAAGGACAAGAGATGGAGACTGGTTGAAGTAATCGAGCGTGCGAAGTAATTTTTCGATTTTCAAGTGAGTTAATGAATAGATCCTGAATCGTTTCAGGACGGAAGGAGTAAGGCATGATTCAGCAGGAAACCAGATTAAAGGTTGCTGATAACAGCGGAGCAAAGGAGCTCCTTTGCATCCGTGTTATGGGTGGATCTACAAGAAGATATGCAGATATCGGTGATGTTATCGTTGCTTCCGTTAAAGATGCAACACCAGGCGGTGTTGTAAAGAAGGGCGACGTTGTAAAGGCCGTAGTTGTTCGTACTGTAAAGGGTGTTCATCGTGCAGACGGTTCTTATATCAAGTTCGATGAGAACGCAGCAGTTATTATCAAGGAGGATAAGACTCCAAGAGGAACCCGTATTTTTGGACCAGTTGCAAGAGAGTTAAGAGAGAAGCAGTTCATGAAGATCGTTTCTCTGGCTCCGGAAGTATTATAAGGAGGATCACGACTGTGGCTAGCAAGATTAAGAAGGGCGATACCGTTAAGGTTATCGCCGGCAAGGATAAAGAAAAGGAAGGCAAGGTTCTTTCTGTAGACGCTAAGAACAACAAGGTTGTTGTTGAGGGCGTTAATATGGTAACAAAGCACAGCAAGCCAAGCGCAGCTAATCAGCAGGGCGGAATCATCGAGAAGGAAGCTCCGATCGATCTTTCTAACGTAATGTACAGCGCTAAGGGACAGGCTGTAAGAGTTGGCTTCTCTGTTCAGGACGGCAAGAAGGTTCGTGTAAACAAGAAGACCGGCGAGGTTATCGACTAATACAGAGAGGAGGTAAGAAACAGTGAGTGCAAGATTAAAGGAAATGTATCAGAACGAGATGGTTGATGCCATGATTAAGAAGTTCGGCTACAAGAACATCATGGAAGTTCCGAAGCTTGACAAGATCGTAGTAAATATGGGTGTTGGCGAAGCTAAGGAAAATGCGAAGCTGCTTGATTCTGCTGTAAAGGATATGGAGATCATTACCGGACAGAAGGCTATCGTAACAAAGGCTAAGAAGTCCGTTGCTAACTTCAAGATCAGAGAGGGTATGCCGATCGGCTGCAAGACCACTCTTCGCGGAGACAAGATGTATGAGTTCGCTGATCGTCTGATCAACCTGGCTTTACCTCGTGTACGTGACTTCAGAGGTGTAAGCGCTAATTCATTTGATGGCAGAGGTAACTATGCTCTGGGTATCAAAGAGCAGTTAATCTTCCCTGAGATCGAGTATGACAAGATTGATAAGACCAGAGGTATGGATATCATTTTTGTTACTACTGCTAAGACAGACGAAGAGGCACGTTATTTACTGACATTATTTAATATGCCGTTTGAAAAATAATTAGGAGGAGATTTCCATGGCAAAGACTTCTATGAAGATTAAGCAGTCCAAGAAAGCAAAGTTTTCTACACAGGAATATACCCGTTGTAGAATTTGCGGACGTCCGCACGCTTATTTAAGAAAATACGGCATCTGCAGAATTTGCTTCCGTGAATTAGCATATAAGGGTGAGATCCCGGGAGTTAAGAAGGCAAGCTGGTAAGCAATATGCACAGGGCATTTTGCCTTTGTGCGGCTACCCGGCCAGACTTACAAACCAGTGAAGAGTAGTATATAAGGAGGAAAACTTCAATGGCAATGAGCGATCCAGTTGCAGATATGCTTACAAGAATCCGTAATGCAAATACTGCAAAGCATGATACAGTAGATATTCCGGCATCCAAGATGAAGGTTGCAATCGCAGATATCCTTGTTAACGAGGGATATATTGAGAAGTATGAGTTAGTTGAGGATGGTAATTTCAAGAACATCCATGTAGTTTTAAAGTATGGTAAGGACAAGAACGAGAAGGTTATCACTGGTTTAAAGAAAATTTCCAAGCCAGGCCTTCGTGTTACGCAAATTGTGAGGATCTTCCTCATGTTCTGGGCGGACTTGGTATCGCAATCGTTTCTACCAATAAGGGTGTAATGACCGATAAGGAAGCAAGAAAGCTCAATGTAGGCGGAGAGGTATTAGCGTTCGTTTGGTAATAAGCGAGCGAAATTATCGCATAAGGCAAGTGGCAGCAATTAGGTTGCCATACTGCCATGCATTTAAATAGAATCCACATATATAGGAGGTATGGGCATGTCACGAATTGGAAGGATGCCGATCGCTATCCCAGCAGGAGTAACTGTTACGGTAGCAGAAAATAACACGGTGACTGTAAAAGGACCAAAGGGAACTCTTGAGAGAACTTTTGCTCCAGAATTAGGAATTAAGGTTGAGGGCAGCGAAGTAGTTGTTACTAGACCAAACGATTCAAAGAAGAGTAAGTCTTTACATGGTCTGACAAGAACTCTGATCAATAACATGGTTATTGGTGTAAGCACAGGCTTCGAGAAGGTTCTTGAGATCAATGGTGTTGGTTATAGAGGAGCTAAGCAGGGCAAGAAGCTCGTGCTGAACCTTGGATATTCTCACCCGGTTGAAATTGCTGATCCAGAAGGTATTGAGACTGTTATGGAAGGACAGAACAAGATCATTATCAAGGGTATTGATAAGGAGAAGGTTGGTCAGTTCGCAGCAGAGATCAGAACTAAGAGAGAGCCAGAGCCGTATAAGGGCAAGGGTATCAAGTACGCTGATGAGACAATCAGACGTAAGGTTGGTAAGACCGGTAAGAAATAAATAAGGAGAGTGAGAAAGAATGGTTAGTAAGGTATCTAGATCAAAGGTTCGCGAAGAAAAGCATAGAAGAATGCGCAGACATATTATCGGTACTCCTGAAAGACCTCGTATGGCAGTGTTCAGAAGCAACAACCATATGTATGTTCAGATTATTGATGATGTAGCAAAGACAACCTTAGTGTCAGCTTCTACTCTTCAGAAAGACGTTAAGGAAAAATTAGAAAAGACCAACGATGTAGCAGCAGCTGCATATTTAGGAACTGTTATTGCAAAGAAGGCTCAGGAAGCTGGAATCAAGTCTGTTGTATTTGACAGAGGTGGCTTCATTTATCAGGGTAAGATTCAGGCACTGGCAGATGCAGCAAGAGAAGCTGGTCTGGAATTCTAATCAAGGAGGAAGAAGACACATGAAACGTACAAATATTGACGCAACTCAGCTTGAATTAGCTGATACCGTAGTTGCTATCAAGCGTGTATCCAAGACCGTTAAGGGTGGACGTACCATGCGTTTCTCCGCTCTGGTTGTAGTTGGAGACAAGAATGGTCATGTAGGTGTTGGTATGGGCAAGGCTGCTGAGATCCCGGAGGCAATCCGTAAGGGTAAGCAGGCAGCTGAGAAGAACATGATTACCGTTCCGCTTGATGAGAATAAGAGTATCCCACACGATTTTATTGGAAAGTTCGGAAGCGCATCTGTACTTCTGAAGAAGTCCCCGGAAGGTACCGGTATCATCGCAGGCGGTCCAGCTCGTTCCGTACTTGAGTTCGCAGGCGTAGAGAATATCCGTACTAAGTCCTTAGGCTCCAGCAACAAGGCTAACGTTGTTCTTGCAACATTGGCTGGTCTGGCTGCTCTGAAGACCCCGGAGGAAGTTGCAAAGCGTCGCGGTAAGACTGTAGAAGAGATTATCGGCTAAGGAGGGAAATACAATGGCTGAAAAGTTAAAGATCACATTAGTGAAGTCCCCGATTGGTGCAATCCCAAAGCAGAGAGCAACCGTAGAGGCTCTTGGACTTCGCAAGCTTAACAAGACTGTTGAGCTGCCGGATAACGATGCTGTAAGAGGCATGGTATGGCATGTAAAGCATTTAGTAAAGGTTGAAGAGATTTAATTTCAGAGGAGGTTACGTGATGGACTTATCTAATTTAAAGGCAGCTGAAGCTCCGTACACAGCGGTAATTTCAGAAGAGGCCGTGGACATGGTTCGGGCAACGGTAAGACTGCTGGTAAGGGCCATAAGGGTCAGAAGGCACGTTCTGGAGCACCAAGAATCGGTTTCGAGGGTGGTCAGATGCCGTTATACAGAAGACTTCCTAAGAGAGGCTTCACAAATAGAAATACAAAGCTCGTTGCATACGTTAACGTAGAGAAACTTAACAAGTTTGAGGATGGTGCAGTAGTTGACATCCAGACTTTAGTTGAGGCTGGTGCAGTAAAGAACAGATTTGATGCTGTAAAGATTCTTGGAAACGGAGACCTGACCAAGAAGCTGACCGTTAAGGCAAACGCTTTCTCTGAGGGAGCTAAGGCTAAGATCGAGGCTGCTGGTGGAAACGTAGAGGTGATCTAATGTTCAAAACGCTTCAGAATGCGTTAAAGATGAAGGAATTAAGAGGTCGTCTTATATTCACATTTTTAATGCTCCTGGTAATCCGTTTTGGTTCACAGTTACCAGTTCCGGGCGTTGATCCTGATTATTTCGCTGATTTCTTTAATGGAAGCAACGGCGATGCGTTTAACTTGTTCAATGCTATGACGGGTGGTTCTTTCGAGAACTTCTCCATCTTGGCATTGAGCATTTCGCCATATATTACATCTTCCATTATTATTCAGCTGCTGACAATTGCAATTCCAAAGCTGGAAGAGCTGCAGCAGGATGGTCAGGAAGGAAGAAAAAAGATCGCAGAGATTACCAGATATGTTACAGTAGGTCTTGCTCTGATTCAGTCTACTGCTATGTCTATCGGATTTGGCAGAAGCGGAATGTTTGAGCATTATACCTGGTACAATGTGGTAGTATGTGTAATTACTCTGACAGCCGGCAGTGCTTTCCTTATGTGGGTTGGTGAGCGTATCACAGAAAAGGGTGTTGGAAATGGTATTTCAGTTGTCCTGTTATACAACATTATTTCAAGACTTCCAGATGATGCGATCACGATTTATGAAACCTTTATGTCAGGACGCAGCATCGCTGTACAGATTTTAATTGCAGTTTTCGTAATTGCAATTCTTCTTGCAATTCTTGGATTTACGGTACTGCTGAATGCAGCTGAAAGAAGAATTCCGGTTCAGTATGCGCAGAAGGTGCAGGGACGCAGAAGTGTAGGCGGACGTTCAACATATATTCCTGTAAAGGTGAATACTGCAAACGTTATGCCTGTTATTTTTGCATCCTCACTTATGTCCATGCCACAGATTATCGGATCATTTTTCGGCTACCAGATCGATGTAACAACGATCGGCGGAAAGATTATGGCAATGTTAAGCTCAAACTACTGGTTTAGACCGTCACTTCCGTTCTATTCAATTGGCGTTGTGGTTTATGTAGCGTTGCTTATCGTTTTTGCTTATTTCTATACATCAATTTCTTTCAATCCATTAGAGATTGCCGACAATATGAAAAAGTCTGGTGGTTTTATTCCAGGTGTAAGACCAGGAAAGCCAACTAGTGATTTCTTAAACAACATGCTCAATCACCTGATCATCATCGGTGCTGTTGGTTTGACCATCATTGCATTGCTTCCGATCATTTTGAGTGGTATATTCAATATTACAAGACTTTCCTTCATGGGAACTTCTTTGATCATTATTGTAAATGTTGTTTTAGAGACGGCAAAATCAATTGAATCCAAGATGGTGGCTAGAGAGTACGAGAGTATATTCTAAAACAGTTCACGTGTTCCAGCAGATTCGGATAAATTCCATGCTTGCATGGGAATTTGACGAATCAATGGAACAAGGTGAATGCCCGTGAACTGTATTTTTACGAGAAAATCTCCTGTTTTGCAGGGGATTTTCTTGCTTTTTAAGCACAAATCTGTTATGATATTCTGATTATAATTATAATTGCGGTAACGCATGCTGCTTTTGCGGCGGAATGAGAGGGAAATATGAAGATTATCATGTTAGGAGCACCTGGTGCAGGTAAGGGCACACAGGCAGCAAAGATTGCAGCAAAATATCAGATTCCACATATCTCTACTGGAGATATTTTCCGTGCCAATCTGAAGGCTGGAACAGAGTTAGGCAAGAAGGCAAAGGAGTACATGGATCAGGGACTGTTAGTTCCGGATGAGCTTACTTGTGATCTTGTAACAGATCGTGTGTCAAAAGACGATTGCGCAAATGGATACATTTTGGATGGATTTCCAAGAACAATTCCGCAGGCAAAAGCGTTAGAGGCTGCACTTGAGAAGATGGGAACTGATATTGACTATGCAATAAATGTAGATGTTCCGGATGCAAATATTGTAAAACGTATGTCCGGCCGCAGAGCCTGTGTAACCTGTGGAGCTACCTATCATATCGAACACATTCCGCCTAAGGTAGAAGGCATCTGTGATCGCTGCGGCGGCGAATTAATCCTGCGCAGTGACGACAAGCCTGAAACCGTACAGAAGCGTCTTGACGTATACCATGCACAGACACAGCCTCTGATTGATTTCTATGAGTCAAAGAAAAAGCTGGTTACAGTGGATGGTACAAAGGATATGGAAGACGTGTTCGCTGATATCACGGCAGTTTTGGAAGGCTGAAAAGCAAGACGAAAATAGGATTCGTCATTGAAGATCTGTGGCAGGGACACTGCCACAGGTCTGTGCGTATAGGGTTACGCAAGGAATGAGGAGAAAATGGCTGTTTCAATTAAATCAGAAAAAGAAATTGAGTTGATGAGAGTGTCCTGCAAGAACCTCTCTGTTATGTTTGATGAGCTGGAAAAGATCATTAAACCGGGTATTTCCACGTGGGAGATCAACAAGGTTGGTGAGGAGATCATCCGTGATTTCGGATGCATCCCGAACTTCAAAAACTACGAGGGATATCCGGCTTCAATCTGTACTTCTGTAAATGAAGTTGTAGTTCATGGAATACCAAGCAAGAAGCGTATTTTAAAAGAAGGTGATATTATCAGTCTGGATGCGGGAATGATTTATAAAGGATATCATTCTGATGCTGCCAGAACATTTGCTGTTGGCGAGATTTCAAAAGAAGCCAGACAGTTAGTTGATGTTACCAGACAGAGTTTCTTTGAAGGAATACGTTATGCAAAAGCAGGAAATCATCTTCATGATATTTCAGCAGCGATTCAGAAATATGCGGAGAGCTTTGGTTATGGAGTTGTGCGTGAGCTTGTTGGCCATGGCATTGGCACACATTGCATGAAGATCCGCAAATTCCAAACTTAAGACAATTGGAAGAGGAATCCGCCTGCGCCCTGGCATGACATTGGCTATAGAGCCGATGATCACGATGGGTGATTATGCAGTCAGCGTATTAGATGATGACTGGACGGTAGTAACCGATGATAACTCGTTGGCAGCGCATTATGAAAACACAGTTCTGATTACGGAGGGAGATCCAGAAATTCTGACACTTCCGAATTGGGACAAAAAAGAATGGCAGTAGGCATGTAAGTAAGAAAGGATTGAAAAAGTAATGTCAAAGGCAGAAAAGTTTGAAATGGAAGGCAAAGTATTGGAGAAGCTCCCGAACGCAATGTTTCAGGTAGAACTGGATAATGGTCATCAGGTGCTGGCTCATATCAGCGGAAAGCTTCGTATGAACTATATCCGTATCCTTCCGGGTGATAAGGTAACAGTAGAGCTGTCTCCATATGACCTGGCAAAGGGCAGAATCGTTTGGA
>ENA-OQCN01000479-OQCN01000479.1-human-gut-metagenome-genome-assembly--contig:-NODE-479-length-21276-cov-3.427727_pt1 | contig 21276 bp, 21 predicted proteins | sample MGYA00242497_ERZ504576 | MGnify/ENA primary metagenome ERZ504576 (study PRJEB26092, sample SAMD00036296) | human gut metagenome | host: Homo sapiens | study: EMG produced TPA metagenomics assembly of... | reverse complement strand
TTGATACCCATTATCTACAACTATCATATCAGAACCACAAAAATTAGACATGCAATTGGCTACAGCGCCTTTGGAAACAAGGTAATTTTTAGTCATATGTGCTGTTGTTTCTTGAGGATAGGCACTGACATTCATTTCAGCAACACCATGGTCACCACAAGTTATGATAGTGAATTTTTTAGGAATTTCAGGGTGAATTTGACCTGTGATACCTACATAGCGTAATAATAGATTTTTTAACTCACCAAGACCATCTGCATTTGTCATGGTTTGAGCTAATTTATTTTCAACAAATTTTATCGCTCTTTGATCTGGTGGTAAGATTTTTTTTATAGTTTGATTAAGCAAGGACATTATTGTTCTCCTTTGTTACTTGTTTAAGCTTAAGCCAATGCGATTGCGTTTAGCATCTACACTGATGACTAAAACATTTAAAATATCACCAACAGATACAACATCTAATGGGTGTTTTACATGTTTATTGCTTAATTCAGAGATATGAATAAGACCAGCAGTCTTGATACCAATGTCAACAAAAACACCGAAATCAGTGATATTGCGAACTGTACCACGCATGATAGTACCCACTTTGATATCTTCTAATTTGATGATATTTTGGCGTGTAAGTGGTGCTGGTAAATCTTCACGTGGGTCGCGACCTGGTTTTGTTAGAGCATCTAAGATATCTTTAACAGTAAAAACGCCAGCATTTAATTTAGTAGCTAATTTATCTATATCTACTAATTTGATTTTTGATTTAAGTAAATCTAATTTATTTTTATCGGCTAAATCTTCAAGGGAAAATCCTAATTCAGCTAATATTTGCTCAGCAAGAGGATATGATTCAGGATGTACAGGCGTATTATCAAGTGGGCAAGTAGCACCATTGATGCGCAAAAATCCTGCACATTGAGTATAAGCTGTAGGTCCAAGACGAGAAACTTTTAATAGTTCTTTACGTGAAGCAAATATGCCATGTTCATCACGATACTTAATGATATTTTTAGCTACAGTAGCATTGATACCAGCAATATGTTTTAAAAGAGCAGCAGAAGCTGTATTTAGTTCTACACCTACATGGTTAACAGCAGCTTCAATAACAGCATCTAAAGTATTAGCTAATTCTTTTTGATTGACATCATGTTGATATTGACCGACGCCAATAGCTTTAGGTTCAATCTTTACAAGTTCAGCTAATGGGTCTTGAATACGACGAGCGATAGAGATAGCGCCACGAATAGTTACATCATATTCAGGTAATTCTTCTACAGCTAATTTGGAAGCAGAATAAACAGATGCGCCTGCTTCGTTAGTGATTAAATAATGAACAGGTAATTTATGTTCATTGATTAAATTAGCTACGAATTCTTCTGTTTCATAAGAAGCAGTACCATTGCCGATAGAGATTAAATTTACTTTATATTTTTGAATATAATCTAATAGCTTCTGTGCAGATTTTGCTTTAGTGTCATCACTCATAGTGATATATAATACACCATGGTCTAAAACTTGTCCTGTAGCATCGACAATTGCCATTTTACAACCTGTACGATATCCAGGGTCAAGTCCCATTACAGTATAGCCAGCTAGTGGTGCTTGTAAGAGCAATTGTTTGAGATTGGAAGCAAATACGTGGATTGCTTGAGTCTGAGCTGTTTCCGTAAGTTGATTGCGAATTTCTCTTTCAAGTGCAGGGAAGATTAGACGTTTATAGGCATCAATGATTGCATTTGTAAGAAATTCTTTGTATGGACTATTCTGTTTTAAAATGAATTTAGTGATGATAGCAATATCTTTATCTATATTACTGATTAATTTTACTTTTAAAATATCTTTACTTTCACCGCGATTGATAGCTAAAATGCGATGTGATGGTAGATGTTTAATTGGTTCTGTATAATCTTCGTACATGAGAAAAGCTTCATCACTGTCAGCTTCTTTATCTCTAGTAATGCTCAATGAAGAAGTTTGCCAGAGATGTTGGCGAAGTTTAGCACGAATATCTGCACTATCAGAAATAGTTTCGGCAATGATGTCAGAAGCGCCAGCGAGTGCTTCATCGCTAGAAGTTACCTCATCATTTAAATATTTCAAGGCGATATCTTCAAGTTTTTCAGAGCTATCTTCTTGTTTTAAGATAAATTGAGCGAGTGGCTCTAAACCTTTTTCTTTAGCAATCATAGCACGAGTGCGTTTTTTCTGTTTATATGGTAGATATATGTCTTCAAGTTCTTGAAGTTTTTCTACTTTATCTATAGCCAAGGAGAGTTCAGGAGTCATTTTTCCTTGTTCTTCAATGCTATTTTTTATTTCATTTTGACGTTTAATTAAATTACGTACATAAATAAGCTTATCGTTTAAATCACGAAGCTGTTCATCTTTCATATCGCCAGTTGCTTCTTTACGATAACGTGCGATAAAAGGAATTGTATTACCTTCGTCTATGAGTTTTATAGCAGCATTTATTTGACTTGTTTTTAGTTTAAGTAGATTTGCTAGATAAGCTGTGATATTTTGTTCAAGCATAAAAAGTCTCCTTAATAAATGTTATTAGTAATTATATCATATAATATGAAAAAAAAGTTATAGATAAAAGCTCAAGAGTCAAACTCAATCTTAATTGACGAGGTTTTATCGCTGTGATAGAATTAACGCCATAGCAAAAAGTTTTTAGATATTACATAAAATTTATAATAATAGTGGGAGGATAAGAAAATATGCCTATAAAAATACCAAGTACATTACCAGCTTCACAAATACTAGAGAGCGAAAATATTTTCGTGATGGATACCGAAAGAGCTTATACACAAGATATTCGTCCCCTCAAGATTTTAATTTTAAATTTAATGCCTAATAAAACTGTTACAGAAACGCAATTATTAAGACTTTTAGGTAATACACCACTACAGATTGAAGTAGATTTTATTTACACAGAGTCTTATTTACCAAAACATACATCAATACAGTATTTATCTCAATTTTATGGTACTTTTGAAGATGTAAAAGATAAATATTATGATGGTTTTATCATTACAGGTGCACCTGTTGAACGTATGGAATATGAAGAAGTAGCATATTGGAAAGAAGTATGTGAAATTATGGATTGGAGCAGAAAACATGCTTGGTCTACTTTCCATATTTGTTGGGGTGCTTTTGCAGGACTTTATCATCATTATGGTATAAAAAAATATTATGAACCTAAAAAGGTATTTGGTGTATATAAACATCATTTAAATGTAAAACATGAAAAATTATTCCGTGGTTTTGATGATGAATTCTATGTACCACATTCTCGTCATATCGGTATGAAAAGAGAAGATATTGAAAAAGTAAAAGATTTAACTATCATGCAGAAGGCGATGCAGGAGTTTATATTGTTGCTAATTTGAAAGATAATGAATTTTTCATTACAGGTCATGCAGAATATGATCCATATAGCTTGAAAAGCGAATATGATAGAGATATAAAAGCTGGTATGGATATGCATATTCCTATCAATTATTATCCTGATGATGATCCAACAAAAGAGCCGATTGTAAGATGGAGAAGTGTAGCTAACTTATTATTTAATAACTGGCTTAACTATTATGTATATCAGGAAACTCCATATGATATTGATACACTTAAACAAAATCCTAGACGTAAATAAATTAGATAAAGAGAGAAGCGTTTATTTTTATGTATTTAAAAAGATAGCTATAATTTTTAGCTTATGTTTATTGGTTTGCAACATAGCTTTGGCAAAGACCTTGCCTAACCCTGATACAAGTGCAGTGTCAGCTTGTTTGATAGATGCTGATGATAATGGTGTATTATACGGTAAAGATGAAGATAAAATAATGCATCCTGCTAGTACCACAAAAATAATGACAGCGATTTTAGCTTTAGAAAGTGGCAAATTAGACGAGCCATTAGTGATAACGCCAGAAGCAGTGAATACAGAGCCTTCTTCTTTGGGTTTAAGATTAGGCGATAAAATAACTTTAAGAGAAGCTTTGACTGGTATGATGATAGTATCTGGCAATGATGCAGCCGTAGCTGTAGCGCAAACAGTAGCGGGAAGTGTACCAGCATTTGCTAAAATGATGAATGATAAAGCAAAAGAATTAGGAGCAGTAAATACGCATTTTCTAAATCCTCATGGACTTACAGCTCAAGGTCATTATTCTACTGCTCATGATATGGCAATTATTGCAAGCTATGCTATGAAAAAGTCTGAATTCAGAGAAATAGTAAGTAAAAAAGCATATAATATGAAATATATGGATGGTCATACTGAATATGTAACTACTACAAATCGCTTTTTAAAAAGTGGTTTTGAAGGTGCTAATGGCATAAAGACAGGTTTTACAAATGCAGCAGGAGATTGCTTAGTAGCTTCAGCTACACGTGGGCAAAAAACTTTGATTGCAGTATTTTACAATGATGATTATCGTTGGGATGATGCACCAACTTGGCTTGAATTTGGCTTTAGTTTCTATGATCCTAGTGAATTGCAAGATAAAACTGTAGTGAATAAACAAAATGTAATTAAATTAAATAAAATTACAGAACAAAGAATAAAACACAGTAGAGAAACAAATAAAAATTTAGCAGCTTTAGATGCTGCAATTGTCAACAAAGCTAAAAGCTTAAATAATAAAACAACAGATGTAGCAGATACAGCACAACAAACAAAAGCAAAAGATGTAGATGTAGCTGAAAATACAAAAGTAGAAGTATCTAGTGATGTAGACAATCATATAAATAATGATGAGTATAAAGAAAATAATAGTAGTAAAGAAAATGTCGAAGTTGTTTCTGATGTAACAACAGATATGAATACAACTGAGATAACAACACCAGAAGAATTGAACCCATCATTAGAAAAGTATGTATATTGATAAAAAACTCTTTGTTAAATATTAAAATCAATATTTAACAAAGAGTTTTTATTTTAGGTAAGAAAGACAAAGCCTCCAGTTTTGATATGTACTATCTTTACTGAACAAAACCAGTAAGAAGGGTGTACATCACTGGAGGCTTTATTTTTAAGGTGTTACTAAATGAACATTATTATGTTTGAAATAATCGTTGTATTTTGAGGAGAATTTATTATCGGAGATGATATAGTCCATATCTTTTAATTTAGCAAAAGTAACTAAGGAAACTTGGTCTATTTTTGTAGAATCTACTAATAAAATTTTAGTTTTACTGTTACTTGTAAGATATTTTTTTATATCTCCTTCCATTGGAGATGCATTTGTAGCACCATTTTCAATAGAAATACCTGTAGCAGCCAAAAAGCATTTTGAGATATTAAATCCTTCTAAAAATTGGAGAACACTTGCTCCAACAAAGGCATTAGATGGGCGATAAAGAGTGCCACCAGTAGCAATTATATTCATTTGTGGATAATGAAAAGCTTCATTAATTACATAAACATTAGCTGTTAAAATGGTAAGATTTTTCTTTTCTGCTAAATATGGAATCATATGCATTGTAGTAGTTCCAGAATCAATGTAAATAATGTCGTTATCGTCTACAAGATTTGCAGCTAATTTAGCTAGCTGTTTCTTTTTCGTCTTATTTTTTATTTCGCGAGCAGCAAATGGTTCTGGAATATTAGTTTGATTTCGCATAATGCCACCATAGACTTTTTTGATGGTACCACGCTTTTCTAATTCAGCAATATCTCTACGAATTGTATTTTTGGATACATTAAAGATTTCACATAAGTGGTTAATAGATAAAGTATTTTGTTCCTCTAAGAGGTTTTCAATATCATTTAAACGAGTTGCTTTCATCTTATACACCGCCTAATTATAATATTATCAAAAAATATGGTTTCAAATGGGTAAATTTTGGTTAATTTAATCATTTTTTATAATTATATTATTATTATTTGTTTTTTTCAAGATATTTATAACACAAAGATTTTATCGATTTTATAAGAGTTATATATTCTATAAGTTACTCAAATATATAAAAAATATATATTAAATCTATTGACAAAATTACAAAAATGTATTAACTTATAATCAAAAGATAATCATAAAATAATCATAAAATTAATATTTTGTATCCGGGTTATATGGCTGGATTTTAATAATTAAGGAGTTGAATAGACATGGGCGTGTTTTTAGTTCCATCAAAAATCTTATCTGGTGTAGGTGCAATCAATGAATTAGGTGCTAATATTAAAGGAAAAGGAAATAAAGCATTAATTGTTACTGATAAATTTATGGTACAATTTGGTAATGTTGCAAAAGTTACCAATGCTCTTGATGCATGTAATATTGAATATGTGGTATATGATGGTATTAGTGGTGAACCAACAGATAAAATGGTAGCTGAAGGTGTAAAACTTTATCAAGAAAATGAATGCGATTTCTTGATTGGTTTAGGCGGCGGTAGCCAATGGATAGTGCTAAGGCTATTGGTGTAATGGTAGCTAGTGATGCTAAAAAAATCAGTGATTTTATGCATAAATCAATAACTGTTAACGTACCATATTTAGTAGCTATTCCAACTACAGCAGGTACAGGTTCAGAAGCTACTCAATTTACAATTATTGCTGATACAGAAAATAATGTAAAAATGCTTTTAGCAGGTCCATCTGTATTACCAGCATTAGCAGTAGTTGATCCAGCATTTACAATGACAGCTCCTCCATCTGTTACAGCTGCAACAGGTGTTGATGCTCTTTGTCATGCAGTAGAAGCTTATACATCTAGAAAAGCACAACCACTTTCTGATACATTTGCATTATCTGCTATCAAAAAAATTCATAAAAATTTACCTATTTGTTTTGCTGATGGTAAAAATGAACAAGCTAGAATGCAGATGGCACTTGGTGCAACTGAAGCTGGCATAGCATTTAATAACTCTTCTGTAACAATTGTTCATGGAATGAGTCGTCCAATTGGAGCATTGTTCCATATTGCTCATGGTGTATCCAATGCAGTATTATTACCAGCTTGTATGGAATTTGCTATTCAAGAAAATACAGCAAGATTTGCTGAAATTGCACGTATTATGGAAGTAGCAACAGATGAAACTGATGATATGACAGCAGCTAAAGCTTTTGTAGCTGAAGTGACACGTTTCTGTAAAGAATTAAATATTCCTTCTGTTGAAGAAATTTTAAATAAAAATGGATTTACAAAAGATGATTTCTTAGCTCAATTAGACAAAATGGCTACAGATGCATTAGATAGTGGTAGCCCTGCAAATACAATGAGACAACCAACTAAAGAAGAAATCATTGAAATCTACAAAAAATTGTTTTAATTGATATATAATTAAGGAGTAAAAACTATGGCATTAGCTAAATTAAGTGAGCTTTTGAGCTCTGTAAAAGATAATAGTTATGCAATTGGTTCATTTAATGTTTCAAATATGGAAATGGCAATGGGAGCAATAAAAGCAGCAGAAAAAATGCAAGCTCCTATTATCATTCAGATTGCAGAAGGAAGACTTAGATATTCTCCATTAGAAATTTTAGGGCCAATCATGATGCAGCAGCAAAAAATACAACTGTGCCAATCGCCGTACATTTAGATCATGGTGGAACTATCGAAACAATAAAATTAGCTCTTGAATTGGGCTTTACATCTGTAATGTTTGATGGTTCTAAATATCCTCTTGAAGAAAATATCGCACGCACAAAAGAAGTAATTGCTTTGGCAAAATCCTATGGTGCTGATGTAGAAGCAGAGATCGGTCGTGTAGGTGGAGCAGAAGGCGATTATAAAGCAGTAGATATTGCACTTACTAGTGTAGAAGAAGCAAAATGCTTTGCAGAAGAAACAAAAGTAGATGCTTTAGCTGTAGCTATTGGTACTGCTCATGGTAATTATAAAGAAACACCAAAATTGCGTATTGATAGATTAAAAGAAATTGCAGCTGAAGTTAGTTGTCCACTAGTATTACATGGTGGTACAGGTCTTACAGAACAAGATTTTAAAAACTGTATTGCAGGTGGTATTAAAAAGATAAATATAGCGACTGCTTCTTATGATAGTGTAGCTAAATGTTTTAAAGAAGTGGCAAAAGAAGATCCAGATGCAAATTATTTTACATTTAGTGATGCTGCTGTAAATGCTACTTGTGAAAATATTATGAGACATATGGAAATATTTGGCTTGAAAAATAAATTATAATTCGGCAAATATATAGATTAAGGAGAGAATAACATGGCTTTAATAGAATTTGATCAAAATAAACCAATGGATATAGTTTTAATTGGTAGAGCTGCTATTGATTTTAACCCAAATGAAATACATCGTACTTTAGATAAAGTAAGAACTTTCACTATGTATGTAGGAGGTAGCCCTGCAAATATTGCTGTAGGTGTTAATAAACTTGGTAAAAAAGTAGGATTTATTGGTGCTGTATCTGATGATCAATTTGGTGATTTCATCATTAATTTCTTCAATGATAGAGGTATTGATACAACTCAGATCGTAAGAGCTAAAAATGGTGAAAAACTTGGTCTTACTTTCACTGAAATTAAAAGTCCAACAGAAAGCAGTATTTTGATGTATAGAAATATGGCTGCTGATTTTGTAATTACTCCAGAAGATGTGTCTGAAGAATATATTGCACAAAGCAAAATCTTATTAGTATCTGGTACAGCTCTTGCAGCAAGCCCATCTCGTGAAGCTTGTCTTATGGCAATTAATTATGCTAAAAAGCATGGTACAAAAGTTATTTTTGATATTGACTATCGTGAATACAACTGGAGAAGTAAAGCAGATATTGCTGTTTACTATTCTTTAGTTGGACGCATGAGCGATGTTATTATTGGCTCTCGTGAAGAATTTAATTTAACTGAATATTTACCAGAAGAAAATGATGTAGCAGATTATGAAATAGCAGAAAAATATTTAAATTATGGTAATCAAATTGTTATTATTAAACATGGTAAAAAAGGTTCTGTAGCTTATGGCGCAGATAAAGAAGCTTTTAAAGTTGATTCTTATAAAATTAAACTTTTAAAATCTTTTGGTGGTGGAGATGCTTATGCTTCTGCATTTATCTATGGTCTTTTAGAAGGTTGGAGCTTAGCAGATTCTCTTCGTCATGGTACAGCACATGCAGCTATGGTTGTTGCTAGTCATAGCTGTTCTGAAGCAATGCAAGATGCACCAGCTATTGATGCTTTTATTCAAGAACATGCAGCTGAACAAGTTATTACTCCTGTTGAATGGAAGGTAGTGTTATAATGGCTGAAGCAAAATTTGGTAAAATGGGTGCACAATTAAAACATGGTTATAATAGTGCGACTATTTGTGAAAGCAATATGATGATGGATATTGGTATTCAAGTTATGAGTGCTGGTGAAAAACTTACTTTTAACGAACAAGCAAAAGAAGTTGCCTATGTAATTTTAACTGGTGAAGTAAAAATATCTTGGGAAAATAATACAGAAGTAATGAAACGTACTTCTTTATTTGATGAAAATCCTTCTTGTTTGCATGTACCATTAGCTACAGAAGTTACTATAGAAGCTGTAGTAGATTCTGAGGTTTTAATCCAAAAAACAGAAAATGATACAAAATTTGCTCCTAAATTCTATCATCAGAAGATGTACAAGCTGATGTCTTCGGTGGAGGTGTATGGAGCGGTACAGCAACAAGAACTGTTCGTACAATTTTTGATTATGAAAATGCGCCATATTCTAATATGGTAAATGGTGAAGTTATCAATAGCCCAGGTCGTTGGTCTAGTTCATATACCACATTTTCATCCACAGCCAGAAGTATATGTATATAAATTTGACCGTCCACAAGGTTTTGGTGCAGCTTTTATTGGTGAAGATACCTTCCGTACAGAAACTAATGCATATGTAGCAATTCCTGGTGGTGATATACATCCACAGGTAACAGCTCCAGGTTATGCTATGTGGTATAGCTGGATGATAAGACATCTTCCAGATGATCCTTGGGCCAAAACTCGTATTGTATGTGAAGAACATGCTTGGCTTGAAGAAGATGGAGCAGAAGCAAAAATTTGGGATCCTCTAAAGAAATAAAATAAATTAAAAATAGAAAAATGGAAAAGCTATAATTTTGAATTATCAAGATTATAGCTTTTTTGTTTTTAAAAATGTTTAAAAATATAAAATATTATTAAAAAGATAATATAAACCTATTTTTTAGTTAATATTATATCTATAGTGTTCTTTTATTATATGCTATAGTATTAATTGTAAAGGCAAGGTAGAAAACGAAATTTTATGTACATAAAGATAAATATTGCCCGTAGAAGCAAAATAGATATTGCAATCGGAAAAGAAAGGATTAGATAATAATGGCAAATACAGTTCGTCTTACAGTAGCACAAGCTTTAGTAAAATTTTTAAATAATCAATACATCGAATTTGATGGTAAACAAAATAAAATGTTTAAAGGGATCTTCACTATTTTTGGTCATGGTAATGTTGTTGGTCTTGGTGAAGCTTTAGAAAATGATCCAGGTGATTTAATTGTACATCAAGGTCGTAATGAACAAGGTATGGCTCATGCAGCAATGGGTTATGCAAAACAAAAAAGAAGAAAACAAATTTATGCATGTACTTCTTCTGTAGGACCTGGTGCAGCAAATATGGTAACAGCAGCAGCAACTGCAACTGCTAACTGCATACCAGTATTATTTTTACCTGGTGATGTATATGCAACTCGTCAGCCAGATCCAGTTCTTCAACAAATGGAACAACCACATGATTTATCTATTAGTACAAATGATGCTTTTCGTGCTGTATCTAAATATTGGGATAGAGTTACTCGTCCTGAACAGTTGATGAGTGCATGTATCAATGCAATGCGTGTATTGACTGATCCAGCTGATACTGGTGCAGTAACAATTGCACTTCCTCAAGATGTTGAAGGTGAAGCATATGATTATCCAGAATACTTCTTCCAAAAACGTGTTCATCGCATTGACCGCCGTCCTGCAACAAAAGCTATGGTTGAAGATGCAATTAAATTAATCACTGCTAAGAAAAAACCAATGCTCATTTGTGGTGGTGGTGTAAAATATTCTGAAGCTTGGGATACATTTAGAGAATTTGCTCATAAATATAATATTCCATTTGGCGAAACACAAGCAGGTAAAGGGGTTATCGTTTGGGATGATCCAATGAATTTAAATGGTCTTGGTGAAACAGGTTGTATAGCTGCTAATGAAATTGCTAAAGAAGCTGACCTTGTAATTGGTGTTGGTACTAGATATACAGACTTTACAACATCTTCTAAATGGATTTTCCAAAATCCAGAAGTTTCTTTCTTAAATATCAATGTTTCTGAATTCCATGCATATAAATTAGATGGTGTACAGGTTGTAGCTGATGCTAAAGTAGCACTTGAAGCTATTGATGCTGAACTTGAAAAAACTGGCTGGAAATCTTCCTATACTACAGAAATTGCTGCTGCTAAAGCAAAATATGTAGCAGAAACAGATCGTTTATACAACTTAGAATATACAGGTAAAGATTTTGTTCCAGAAATTGATGATGCTTTAGATACAGATAAAGTATATGAAGAATTCCACAATATTACAGGTTCCTATCTAACTCAAAGCCGTGCATTTGGTATTATTAATCAATTTGTTGCTAAAAATGGTGGCGTTGTAGTAGGTGCATCTGGTTCTTTACCAGGAGATTTACAAAGAGGTTGGCGTGTATATAACCCTAATACTTACCATGTTGAATATGGTTTCTCTTGTATGGGTTATGAAGTAAATGCTTCTTTAGGTGTAAAAATGGCTGAACCTGATAAAGAAGTATATACTATGGTTGGCGATGGTGCATACATGATGCTTCATTCTGAACTTCCTACGTCTATTCAAGAACATAAAAAGATTAATGTTATGTTATTTGATAATATGACATTTGGTTGTATTAATAATCTTGAAATTGAACATGGTATGGGTAGCTTTGGTACAGAATTCCGTTTCAGAAATGAAAAAACTGGTAAATTAGATGGTGGCTTTGTACCAGTAGATTTTGCGATGAATGCAGCTTCTTATGGTTGCAAAACTTATAAAGCAACAACTGTAGAAGAATTAAAAGCAGCTTTAGAAGATGCTGAAAAACAAACAGTATCTACATTAATAGATATCAAAGTATTACCAAAAACAATGCTTCATGGTTATGGTCATTGGTGGCGTGTAGGTCAGCCTCAAGTTTCTAAGAGTGAAACTGTTCGTAAGGCATATGAAGCACTTAAAGTAGAACTTGCAAAAGCTAGACAATATTAATTGAAATATTAAAATGAATAAAAGTCCCATAATTTTATGGGACTTTTTTAGTATAATTTATTGGAGTGTAATAAAAATGAAAGTAGTAGCATTTAATGGTAGCCCTAGAAAAGGCGGTAATTGTGAACAAGCGTTAAATTTTATGGGAGAAGTATTTAATAACAATGGTATAGATTTTGAAATTGTACAAGTTGGTAATAAAATGATAAGAGGATGTTTAGCTTGTTATCATTGTTTACAGACTGGCAGTAGTTATTGTGTGCAAAAAGATGATGTTAATGAATGGATTGATAAAATGGTAGAAGCTGATGGTATAATCTTAGCATCTCCAGTTTATTATGGTGGTATATCAGGTACAATGAAATGCTTTTTAGATCGAGCTTTTTTAGCTGCTGGTCATAAACTTCATCATAAAGTAGGAGCATCTATAGTAACTGCTCGTCGTTCTGGAGCATTAGAAACATTTCAGCAATTAAATGCTTATCTTAATACCATGGAAATGATAATGCCAACAGCAGATTATTGGAATAATCTTCATGGATTAGATGTAGGAGAAATAAATCAAGATATTGAAGGCATTGAAGTTGTACAAAAATTAGCTCGCAATATGGCTTGGATAATGAAAGTAATAGAAGCAAGTAAAGGCAAAATTGATCCACCAGAAACAAAACCACGTACTATGACTAATTTTATACGTTAGAAGTAAAAAAGAGTCTTGTTATCAAGGCTCTTTTTTGCTAAACTAGAGAAAAGAATAAATATGTATTTTGAGGAGTAAAGTTGTATGACAAAAACAGCAAGACAATTACAAGAAGAAGGATTATTATACGATGTTTTTGAACAAGAATTAACTGATATAAAAGATAGAACATATGGTTTAGTCAGTGAATTGAGTAGAGCTAGTCATTTTGATATGGAATATGTAATGTCTTTAGTAAGAAAAATAGTAGCGAAAATAGGTCAAGATAGTTATATTGTGCCACCATTTCGTTGTGATTATGGTGACCATGTATTTATTGGCAATAACACATATATAAATTATAATTGTTGCTTTTTAGACTCAGCAAAAGTTACGATTGGCGATTATGTATATATGGGGCCAAATTGTAATATTTTCACACCATGTCATCCTATTCATCATGAATTACGTAAGGAAAAAGTAACAGAATACGCACTTCCTGTAACAGTAGGTTCACATAGCTGGATTGGTGGAGATGTAGTCATCACTCCAGGTGTTACTATTGGTGAAAATTGCGTCATTGGTGCAGGTTCTGTAGTAACAAAAGATATTCCAGATAATTCAATTGCGGTAGGTAATCCTTGTAAAGTAATTAGACAGATAAATGATAAAGATAGAGAATATATAAATAGTTTGATTTTAGATGATGAGACAAAAGATAGCAAATATAAACAAGAAAATGGTTATGTTTATAGTGCAAAAGATGAAGCTATTTTTAATATAGTGAAAGATACAGTTCATTATGTAGAGATTTTAAACAAATTATCTAATAGTGAAATTCAGCGTCGTAGAGATTTCTTAAGAACTTTTGTGGCAAAATTAGATGAAGGTGCTATGATTAATAGTCCATTTTATATGGAATTTGCCAATCATTTAGAAATGGGTGTAAATAGCTTTATCAATTATGACTGTATTATGCTTAATAATGCAATGGTAAAATTGGGTGATAATGTATTAGTTGGGCCAAAAGTAAGTTTCTATACAGCTATGCATCCAATTGACGCTAAACAACGTGAACAATGGCTTGTATATGCTAAGCCAATAACTGTTGAAGATAATGTATGGATTGGTGGTTCAGCTACTATTTTAGGTGGTGTAACTATTGGTAAAAACGCTATTGTAGGTGCTGGTGCAGTAGTAACAAAAGACGTTGAGCCAAATACAATAGTAGTGGGCAATCCTGCTAGAGTTTTGCGTAAAATCACAGCAGAAGATAGTAAGAAATATCAAGAAGAATTAGCAAAGCAAAAAGATGTAAATAAAAGTGAATTTGATAAGATGATAGCTGGTCAATGGTATAATGCAATGGATTATTCTATGTTGAAATTGCGTCAAGAAAATAATAAAAAAACAGAAGCATATAGCAGAATAACTATAAATACTTTATCTTATAAAGATAGAATGGCAAAGGCTATTGTTAAAGAATTTGGTGAAAATGCTAATATTATACCACCATTTACTTGTGATTATGGCTGTAATGTAAAGTAGGAGATAATACAGTTATCAATCACAGTGGTGTATTTTGGATACGAATGAAATCAATATTGGCAAACATGCTTTAATTGGACCAAAATCTGGGCTTTATGGAGCTATACATCCTTTTGATGTAGAAGCTAGAAATGAAGGCATTGAAAAGGCAAAGACAATTAACATCGGTGATGGTGCTTGGCTTGGTGGTAAAGTAACAGTAGTGCCAGGTGTAAGCATTGGCAAACATTCAGTAATTGGTGCAGGTTCAGTGGTAACAAAAGATATACCAGATGATGTAGTAGCTGTAGGTAATCCTTGTCGAGTGATTAGAAAAATTACAGAAGATGACAAAATAAATCCAATCCGCAAAAAATAAATAGATAATGAAAAAGCCTTAAGAATTTTTTTCTTAAGCTTTTAAATGTTTCACGTGAAACATTTGATGATTTTTTGACTATGAGTTGTTATATATACTCCTAAAAAAATAAATAAGGCGCCAGATAATTGAATATAACCAATCTCTTCTTTAAGAAAAATAGCACCACAAATCATGCCAAAAATAGGAGTTAAGTTAGAAAAAATAGCTGCTATACTAGGACCAGCATTTTTTACACCGATGTTCCAAAATAACATCGAGCCAACACCGCCACATATTACAACAAAAGCAAAGGACATATATCCTAAACTATCTAGTGGTGTGTAATATAACTGTCCAGAGAAATAAGCATAGATTGCTACTTCAATAGCACCGATTAATCCCGACCAAGCTGTTACAGCAATAGCGGATAAATAATTCATGATTTTTAGGCCTAATGGAATATAATGCCCAAACGATTTGACAAATAAAAAATAATGTATCGCCAGGATTAAAATTAAAATTTAATAATACATCTATAGAGCCTTTTGTAATTAAGAAAATGACACCAATAAAAGAAATAAAAATACCAATCCATTGGATGAAATGTAATCGTTCATGAATGAATATCATGGCAATTAATGCTGTAATAGCAGGACCGGTAGCAGCGATTAATGTACAATTGGTAATGCTAGAATATTGAAGCCCTGTAAACTGAGCTACATTATTAATGCCTATACCTGTCAGTCCCATGAGGATTAGAGGAACGATACAATGTTTAGGTGGAATAAATTTTTGTTCTTTTTTTAAATAGATAATTATGAATAAAATCGTACTTATTAATAAATATCTAAAAGTAGTTAAAGCAGGGGGCGTCCAATTTTGTACAAGAATTTTAATACATAATGGTTGGATGCCCCAAAAGATGGTGGCAAGCGATAATAATAAATATGTTTGTTTTAACATGGAATATATACCTTAGTACTTAATCATACTAAACCAAATAACATATAAGCGATTAAACATATGAAAGCTACTGAGAATTTTAATAATGTAAGTACAAAAATATCATAATAAGATTCTTTATGAGTGAGACCACAAACTGCCATTAGAGTTACAAGTGCCCCAGCATGAGGTACAGTATCAAATCCTTCAGAAGCAATGCAGATAATACGATGTAAAACTTCTGGGGACATACCAATTGCTGTGCCCAAGTCAGCCATTCTTGACCAAATGTTCCTACTGTAATCATTAAACCAGCAGAAGAGGAACCTGTAATACCAACCATGATATTAGTAGTAATGATAGAAGAGAACAAAGGACCATCACCAAAAGAGAGTCCTAAAAGAGCAGACTTTATCATAGCAAAAGCAGGAAGTGCAGCGATAACACAACCAAAAGCATAACCAGAAGCTACATTTAAAACTGCAGAAGTAGAGCCAATGGCACCTGTATTTATTGGATGAATAACGCCTCCTAAACGGCGTAATTTTTTACGACCAATATAAGCAGCTACAATACTACTAATTAATAAAGCAACATTGATAGACCATATAGCTTGAACTTTAGCAACACTTGAAGCAATCAAAGAGAGCTTTAAAGGTGCAAATGCTAATAAACTATTTTGATCCCAATGAAAAGCCCAAGACCAGTTAAATGGATTGCTAACATATAGATTAATAATAATAACCATTAAAAGAGGAATAGAGGATAATCGCCAATCAGGTAGTTCATCATTAGTGTTTTCAGGTTCATTTAAAGTGTGTTTTCCATAACCTTCACCTTTAGCTTTAAGCGATTTACTACGATAAGAAATCCAAACATAAGCTATAATAAAAAATAGAATAGAAGCGAGTAGCCCTTGACCTATACCTGCCCAAGTAGTTGTACCAAATACAGCAGCTGGGATAATATTTTGTATTTGAGGTGTACCTGGTAAAGATACCATACTATAAGTAAAAATACCCATCCACAAAATTGCTGGTAAAAGACGTTTAGGAATATCAGCTTGTTTAAAAAGTATAGCAGCAAATGGATACATAACAAAAGCTACTACAAACACACTTAATCCACCATAAGTGAGAACACCGCAACCAAGTAATACAGCAAGGATGGCACGTTCTTTTCCTAGAACAGATACAATTTTAGCAGCTACTGAAGCAGCTAGACCGCCCTCTTCCATGATTTTGGCAAAGACAGCACCAAGTAAAAATACAGGATAATAACTTTTAATATATTCAGCAGCTTTAGTCATATACAATTCACTATATACAGGCATAGAAGTGTAGTCACTAGTAATAGCTGCTAAAACAGCAAATATTGGAGCAATAAAGATTAATGAGAAACCTCGATAGGCAAAAAACATTAATAATAATAAACTAATAAAAATAATAGCTAAATCCATAAATAATACCTCCAAGTATAAATAAAAGCTTCCTAAATAAGGAAGGCTTTTATGATGCTTTAAATTATAAACCAGAAACTTCGTGGATATATTTTCTAGCTTTTTGAGCATATTCAAGAGGGTTAGCAATTGCAGGATCTTGTTCTGCTTCAACCATTGTCCAACCTTCGTAATTATTTTCTTTTAAAATATCATAAACAGGTTTGAAATCAATGCAACCATCACCAGGAACAGTGAACATGCCCATTCTTACACCATCTAAGAAACTCATATTTTCGTTTTTTACTTTTTCAACAAGTTCTTTACGAACATCTTTTAAATGAACATGTTTAATACGACTAACATATTTTTTGAGAATACCAATGTAATCTTCACCAGAACATACGAGATGACCAGTATCATATAAAAGGAATACAAGATTAGGATCTGTCATTTCCATAAGTTTATCAATTTCTGCCTCAGTTTGTACACCTGTTCCCATATGATGGTGATAAACAAGTTTCATATCTTTTTCAGCAGCTAAAGCCCCTAATTTGTTAAGTCCTTCAGAAACTAGTTTCCATTCTTCATCAGTATTATGAGGTTTGTTAGCGAATAAAGGTGTAGAAAGTTGACCTTGAATACTATTACCTTGTTCGGATACTACAACTACTTTTGCTCCCATAGCATGTAAAAAATCACGGTGAGCTTTAAATGCTTCAGCAGTTTCTTCATAAGGTTTTGTTGTTAAAAAAGAACTAAACCATGCACTAGCAACAGAAAGACCACGTAGAGCAAGAGCTTTTTTTAATACATCTACATCTTTTGGAAATTTACCACCCATTTCACAGCCAGTGAAACCTGCTAAAGCCATTTCACTTACACATTGTTGAAATGTGTTTTCCTTGCCGAGGTCTGGCATATCATCGTTTGTCCAACCAATTGGGCAGATACCTAATTTAATATTTGTCATGAGAAATTCCTCCAAATTATAATTTATATTTATGGTTTAAATAACCTTGTTTGCAAAATAGATAAGTATGTTTACTAAACATACTTATCAAAATAAGAAATAAAAGGAAGACTTATTTATATAGTGATAATATATAAATTTATGCTGAATTAGTGTAAGAGGAGAAATTTTCTCCTCTTAGAAAATATATAGCATAATAAAAAAGGGGGCAATTTTATATCATAAATTGACAGTTTTAAGAAGTTAATTTATGATTATATAAAGAGCATATTAGTTAAATAATTAAAAATATTTATCTATATTATGAATATATTATGAATATATTATGAGTAACTTATGTAAGTATATAGTACATCTTTTTGGTGATTTTGTCTATAGTTTTTATGGAAATTTTTATTATTTTTAGTAAGTTTAATTTTAATAATTTTGAAGGGAGTATTTATATGTTACAGTATTTTATGCCACATAAATATAAACATATTTTGAATAGAGATTGTACGCCTAAATTAGAATATTTTTGTAAAGTAGATGAAGTTTCATCTGTTATGCCTAGAGCTATGCATGTACATGAAAACTTAGTTGAAGTTTTATTAGTTTATGAAGGTAGCGGTATTTATACAATTGATAATAATAAATATATAGCTAAGAAAGGTGATTTGATTTTTTATAATTCTGGAGTAGTACATGATGAATTTGGTGGTAATGGAAGTAATTTAGGAACATATTGTTTAGGTATATCTAATTTAAAAATACTTAAATTAGGAGATAATAAAATTATTGAAGATAATTATTGTCCAATAATAAATTGTAATGAGTATTTTGATGATATTTGAGTATGTTTGATATAATAAGAAAAGTATAGATGTTGATGGAATACATGTAGCAGAATTCAGTAATTTTTTAGTACAAGCATTAGTGGTTAAGTTTCGTATAATTATTGAAAAAAATGGAGATGTAAAACAAATAAAAGAGCCATCATTAGCAACAAAAGTAAAAATATATATTGATAAAAATTATAATGAAAATATATCTTTAAAAAGTACTGCAGAAGCTGTAAATGCCAATCAGTATTATTTATCACATATTTTTAAAGAAGAAACAGGATTTTCTCCAATGCAATATGTTACTCGAAGAAGAATTGGAGAAGCACAAAATTTGCTGATTAATACACAACTTAGTATTACAGAAATAGCAGCAAATGTAGGATATAATAATTCAAATTATTTTCAAAATGTTTTTAAAAAAATAGTTGGATACACTCCAGGTTCATATCGTAAGCGTTGGCAGGTATAAATAAAATAAGCTAAGACATATTTTGTGTCTTAGCTTATTTTAGAATTACTTTTTAATGATACTATATAATTGAATGATTTCAATTACCATATCTTTAAGTATATAGGTGGTCATTAGATAATCTTGAGCATGTGATATTAAAACATTAAAAGAAAGTTTTTCACCATTGGCTTCACGTGTAAGTAATTCTTGTGTTTGTAATTCATGAGCTTTTTGTAATTGTGGTGTAGCTTTATCAATTTGAGCTTGTGCTTCAGTAAACTTTCCTTGATGAGCTAATTTTAATGCAGCTTGTAATTCAGCTTTAGCATCTCCGGCCAAGGAGATAATATCAAATGCAATTTTTTCTGTATTCATGTTAACAACACCTTTCAAAAATTTTTATTATTTATAATCATGACGGAATTTACGTTCAATATCTTCTATAGATAAACCTTTAGTTTCTGGCATAATAAATTTAGTAAAGAGTAGAGATAAAATACCAATAGAAACTAAAAAATATAAAAAAGTATTAGATAAGCCAAATGTAATTCATAAGTATTGGAAAATAGTAATTGAATACAAAAGTTGGATCCCCATAGAAAGAAAACGGCAATACCAAGAGCTGTACCACGCATTCTAAGTGGAAATATTTCAGACATATATACCCAAGTTACAGGAGATACAAATGTTTGTTGAAAAAAGAGAAATGTTATTGTAAGAGATAATACAAAATATGGTAAATTTGGAGAGCCAGCCATAATATTAGAAATAGTGCCAATACAAGTATTAGCAAATAGAATACCTATAAGCCCAATAGTAAGCATTTTGCGGCGAGTTAATCGTCTCACTAATGTAAAACCAAACAAGGTACCAATAACTGAGATAATACCATTACCAATATTACCAATTAGTGCAGCATCAGTAGAAAATCCAGATTTTGTAAGTATTTGAGAGCCATAGAACATAATAGTATTAACACCTGTTGTTTGCTGTAAAATAGCTACTCCAATACCAATTAATAGAACTTTCTTCATCCATGGTTCAGTAAAATCTTTAAAAGATAAATTTTGTTGAATAGACTGCTCTGCTAATAAATCTTGGATATCATTTAATTCAGCAATAGCTTTAGCTTCACTTTCATGGGTTAATCTCAGAACATCTAAAGCTTCAGAAGTTTTTCCTTTAGCAACAAGCCAACGAGGAGATTCTTTGTTTATTAACATACCAAAAAATAATAGAATAGCAGGAATAGCTGCTATTGCTAAAATATAACGCCAAACATGAGGATCGTGTCCAAGCGTAATAGCAATAATAGCATTTACTATATATGCTAATAATTGACCAGATACAATAACTAGTTCCATTAGAACAACTAAACTACCACGTAAATTACCAGTGGCAATTTCTGCTAAATATGCAGGAACAATAGTAGAAGCACTACCAACAGCTAATCCTAATGTAAATCTAAATATTATAATCATAGTTGCATTAATGGATAGAGCACAACCAAGAGTAGATATAAAAAATAGTATTGACAAATAAGTAAGTGATGGTTTACGATCCAAAATATCAGAAATACGACCTCCAAGAGCAGAACCAAAAGCAGCGCCAATGCAAATGGCACTTACTACAAGACCTTCTAATGCAGGTGTTAAATTTAGTTGGTCAGGTTCAGCCATATATGGAAGTGCTCCATTTATAACTCCTGTATCATAACCAAAAGCTAAAGAAGCAAATGTAGCAGTAATAGCCATAATCATTACAGTTCTTGAGGCTTTTGTATTTATTTGTTCACTAGACATATAATTCCCTCACTTTACTTTTTGATAAAATTAAAA
>ENA-OQCN01000478-OQCN01000478.1-human-gut-metagenome-genome-assembly--contig:-NODE-478-length-21297-cov-3.244686_pt1 | contig 21297 bp, 28 predicted proteins | sample MGYA00242497_ERZ504576 | MGnify/ENA primary metagenome ERZ504576 (study PRJEB26092, sample SAMD00036296) | human gut metagenome | host: Homo sapiens | study: EMG produced TPA metagenomics assembly of... | reverse complement strand
TATATATATATGTACAAAAATACATATATAACTAATAATTAATGTCATATATGTATTTTTTGCAAACTTAAATATCCCAATGAATTTTTTCTGGTGAAGGGCAAGCATGGTCAATCGTATTTAAAATCCATGCGACATTATTATGAGTAGCACTAAAAGCTTTTTCTATAGCAGGCTTATATTTTTCAGGAATATCCATAAAAGATAAAGCCTTTCTCATATAATTTAAAGCTTCCTCTTTCATCAGACCGGTAGCCATTAATTGAGCTTTAAAACGATAACCATAATATAAATAACTATTATGTTTCACGTCTAAATTTTCAAATACGCGAATTTTTTCATCGATTTCGTTTTCAGCTGTTTCAATATCTTGCTTATTATATAATAAATTCCAGCGGTCAGCCCAAACTTCTCCACGTAGAATATATTTATATAAATAATCTGTAGACTCTACTAATTGCACAGCTAGATTTATATAGTGAAGAGCATCATCATATTTTTTATCTTCACGAAGACAAGAAGATAATCTTTGCAAAGCATAAACTTTTTCTTCTACCTGTTCAGGATTTTCTTCATCTATTTCTACTTCAACAACAGAACGAAACAACTCTATTGCTTCATCATGTTTTTTTAATTCTGGCATTGCCAAAAAATGAGCTAGACGTGCTCTACTTCTCCAATCATCAAAACCGCCAGCAAATAAACTAGCAGGTGGACTCGCAGGTGAATCCATTACATAATGTGTAAGTTCATGAAACTTATGACTATTCATGTAAAAACCTCCTAATATTCATCCTATTTCTCAATATTGACTTTATATATAATCTAATATATGTTGAATATATTAGATATATTTTATCATATATTACTTATAAGGCAAAAGAGAGGTTTTTTTCATGAAAATAGGTTTTATTGGTATTGGTTTAATGGGTGGTCCTTTAGCTCGAAATCTTATTCGTGCCGGCAAAGAAGTTTATATTTATGGCAGAAATCAACAGCATATAAATAAAGTATTAAGTGCTGGCACTACAGGAAAAGCTGTAAAAAATATTAACGATTTAGCTATTTGCGATATTATTTTTACATGTTTGCCACTTCCACAAACAGTAAAATCAATCATGATAGAAAATAATGGCTTACTCAGTCAATTAAAACCTGGCTCTATCTATATTGATACTAGTACTATCGACCCTAGTACTGCTATAGAAATAGAACAATATGCTATTCATCATAATGTCCATTATATAGCTTGTACTTTAGGATTAGGTCCTGCACAAGCTGAAACAGCTTCTGAACCATTATTTGTTGGTGGCAATAAAGAAATATTTACAAAAATAATGCCTATTTTAAACTTAATTGGTTCTCCTGTTCATTACTTAGGTGGTGTAGTTCAGGCTTATGCTTTCAAAATAATCAGTAACATGATTGGTATGACTAATCTTGCAATACTTGCTGAAGGTATTCATCTAGCACAAAAAGCTAATATAGATATTGAACAATTTTTAACATTATTAGCACAAACAGGAGGAGATTCTAATCAATTAAGTCGCAGAGGTCCAGCCATAGCTAACAATGATTTTAGCAATCGCTTTGCTGTTGATTTAACTTTAAAAGATTTAACTCTTGGTTGTAATATGGCTAAAGATTTTAATTATACTCCTATATTTAGTCAAAAATCCCGTGAACTTTATCAAAAAGCTTCTGAACAAGGTTATGGTGCAGAAGATTGTTGTGCTATTTATAAAGTCCTTGAATAAAATAATTCTAAAAACTAAAAGAGATTATGGTTTATTATCCAAACCATAATCTCTTTTTTATTCTCAAAACAATATACATTCTTATTTTTTGTTTTCTAAATAATGAGGAAGCCATGCAGAAAATAATGCTACTATTGGCACTGTTAAAATAACGCCGAAGCTACCAGATATCCCTTGCATGATTTCTATACCAATAGAATTTGAATTTATCAATTGCAAATATGGTAAATCATATACATAATCTAATACCCATACACCAAGAGAGCCACCGAAGAAAGCTAAAATAAGTGTTGTTGACATTGTACCCATAATATCTCGTCCAACATTCATACCGCTTTTAAATAATTCTTTAGGTGTTAATGCAGGATTTTTAACATGCAATTCTTGCACTGCTGAAGATACGTCCATTGCTATATCCATTACAGCACCTAAACTTGCAAATAAAACACCAGCAAAAAGTAATTGACCTACATCAATTAAAGTATTTTGTCCAATAAATAATAATGCTTCAATATTGGATACATTATAACCTGAAAGTGATGTGAAATAGCCAAAAATATCTGCTGTCAAACCTGCAATCAATAAACCAAAAAAAAGTTGCCAAAATAGCAGATAAAGCTTTTATCGTAAAACCATTAATCAAGCAAATGGTCATTGCTGTAACAATTGTCGCTGTAAAAATAGCAGCTAAAGATGGAGAAGTTCCCTTCATTATCATAGGGAAAAATACAAATACAAAACAAATGAAACTAAAAATAAGTGCAATAGCCGATTTTACGCCTTTTTTTCCACCAATAATGCAAAGTGAAATCAAGAAAATAGCTATAAAAATATATATTGGCATGGAACGGTCTACATTATATACAGTAGTAACATGTAATTGCCCCACTACACTAGAAATAGTGATTACTTCTAAACCTGGCTTACATGCTGTTCCAAATAATAATCCATTAGGACTATTTGCCTCCAAAATCTGCCTTTTTGTGGTCCTGTTTCCATCTGTAATAATACAACTTGGTCGCCCACACGAGAACCATCTTCTTGTATATTATCTTTTAAAACTTCCACTACTGTTGCTTTTTCAAAAGCGCGCCCTTGTGTATTTACTAAAGTTGGTTTTTCTACCTGATTATATGATTGTAAAAAGAAAAATCCACCTATTAATATACAAATAATTATAATCCCACGAACCCAAATATTTTTTAACAAATTCATAAAAAATTCCTCTCTTATTATCATTATATTAGTTTTTTTAATGTAAAAACTGCGGTAAAGCATATACTTCACCGCAGTTAGAGAAAAATTAAACCTTACTTATTATCTCTTAATAATGCTATAAGCTTCATCGATTGGTGTGCCTGTTTGAGCATCATATGTGTTAATAGTAAATTTATCATCAGTAATATTGATTACAGAATATGTTGGTCTCCAAGTCTGGCTACGAGCAGCTACATAATCTTGTTGCTGTTCAATTAAATTATAGAATTTAGAACCAGTTGCAGAGTTAGAAGTCATGTAGAATACACCTTCTGGATTTATTAAAGTGCCTTGTTTCATATCAGCAATAGTGTAGCAACGATTTTGAGAAGTATAGTATTCTTTGAATGCACTGTCAGATTTTAATTTATTATCAAGTACTTTATGGTCTTGTCCATGTTGACCTACTTTATATTCTGCAAAATCATCATATTGTTTACCATCACTTGTAAGCTGATAAGTACGAGCATAAGTATGGTCATGACCTTGTAATACTACATCGATATCATTTGCATCAAAAATAGGTGTTAATTGGTTACGTAAAATAATGCCATCAGAGTCAGAGTGGTCTAAACCTGAACCGTAGATATCTTGGTGCATTACAACAATACGCCATTTTGCATTTGGATTTTCTTTTACTGCTTTTTCTACTAAAGCTTTATGGTCAGCTGCATTATAGTTATTAGCATTGATGACAATGAATAAAGCACTGCCATAAGTATAATAATATCCATGACCTGCAACTGTAGAATTAGTTTCTGCTGTAAATGGATTTGGCACATTGAAGTGATTTTGATAGCTAGTAGTCAAGCAATCATGGTTACCAATAGCTACTGCTTGTGGTAAATTGCGGAAAGCTGTTGCAGATAAATATCCGGAGTATTCATATTCCTGTAATAAATGTTTTTCAGCGTTATTACCAGCTGGTTCATTAATTTGGTCACCAGGAGATACTAAGAAATTAATTTCTGGATGTTGTGCTAAAGCACTATTTAATGTTTTATTCCAGTTATAAGCATCATTTCTAGCTGCAACATCTTCACTTTGTTCTACAGCACTTTCATTTGGAACTTGACCTTTAGAAGCACCAATCTGTGGGTCACCTACATACATAAATGAGAAATTATGTGGATCGCCTGTTTTATATTCATGAGCTTGTTGCCATTTACCATTTAATTTTACCTGATAATAATATGTAGTATTTGGTTCAAAGCCATCAGCTGTTACTTTATTGCTATAATACTGCACACCATTGATTACAGTACCTTCTGTACAAGTACCTTTAAATTCTTTAGCGTTTTTCATATCTTTATTATCAGCAATACGCACTACAGCTTCATTTGCTTTTTCTTTAGAATACCAACCAAAATTTAATTTAGAAAAATCGGAGCCTGGAATTAAAGCAACTTGTTCATAATTTGTTTTAATTTTATCCCAGTTAGCTTTCCAATCTGCCCAATCTGTATGTTCTGATACAGCTGTTTTAGTAGTAAAAGCTGGTGTTAAAGAAGCATCATTCCATTGTTCTGTTGCCGCATAAACAGTTAAAGAGCCTACACTAAGTGCTGCACTTAAGCATAAAGCTAACATTCTTTTTTATTTTTTTTCAAATAAAACACAAAAGTCACTCTCCTTAGTTCTAATCAAAAGTAAGATAATTTCTATATCTTTGTAGATATATTTATTCTATATTTTATTTTTAAAAATACTGTAAACGTAACGTAAAATTTAAATAAATATATACAAAAATAACTGTAAAATAAAAGTGATAAGAAAAATTCTTATCACTTTTATATCAAATCATCATTTATTTTTTTACAATTGTATAGGAGCTATCTATTGCTTCGCCTGTTTCTACATCATAAGTATTAACAGTGAAACTATCTTTTGTAATGTTGATTACAGAATAAGATGGTCTCCAATTTTGACTACGAGCTGCTACATAATCTTGTTGTTCTGGAATTAAATTATAGAATTTAGAACCAGTTGCAGAGTTAGAAGTCAAATAAAATACACCTTCTGGATTTACAACTGTACCTTGTGATTTATCGGCTATATTGTAGCAAAGATTTTGAGATTTATAATATGCTCTAAATACGCCATCTTTTTCAAAGCGTTCATCAAAATTATCGTGGTTAAATCCACCTTGATCTTGTTTGTATTCTAAGAATTCATCATGTGCCTGTCCATCACTTGTAAGCTGATAAGTACGTGCATAGCTATGATCATGACCTTGTAATACTACATCAATATCATTTGCATCAAAAATTGGTGTCAATTGTGTACGCAAGATAATGCCATCAGAATCTGAATGGTCTAAACCTGAACCATAAATATCTTGGTGCATTACAACAATACGCCATTTTGCATTTAGATTTTCTTTGATAGCTTTTTCAATCAAAGCTTTATGGTCTGCTGCATTGTAGTTATTAGCATTAATGACAATGAATAAAGCATTACCATAACTATAAAAATATCCGTTACCAGCAGGTGTTGGTGTAGATTCTTCAAGGAATGGATTTGGATTATTGAAGTGATTTTGATAGCTTGCAGAACTACAATCATGGTTACCAATAGCTACTGCCTGTGGTAAATTGCGAAGTACAGAGGCGGAAAGATATCCAGAATATTGGTCTTCTTGTTCTTTTAAATCTTTTGCGTCTTCATTACCTTTTACACTTACCTGATCACCAGGAGATACTAAAAAGTCAATTTCTGGATGTTGTTCCATTGCTTTATTTAAAGTTACATTCCAGTTATAAGAGTCATTTCTAGCAGCTAAATCATTACCTAATTTTTTACCATTAGATTCTGCATTTTTTTGTTTATATGAAGAACCAATCTGTGGGTCACCTACAAACATAAAGCTGAAATTATCTGGATCACCTGTTTTATATTCTTGAGCTTGTTGCCATTCACCATTTAATTTTACTTGATAATAATATGTGCTATTTGGTTTAAACCATCAGCTGTTACTTTATTGCTATAATACTGCACACCATTGATTACAGTACCTTCTGTACAAGTACCTTTAAATTCTTTGGCATTTTTCATTTCTTTATTATCAGCAATACGTACCATGCTTTATCTGTTTTTTCTTTAGAATACCAACCAAAATTTAATTTAGAAAAATCAGCGCCTGGTGTAAGTGCTACCTGTTCATAATTTGTTTTTAAATTATCCCAGCCAGCTTTCCACTGTTCCCAATTAGTATTATCAGAAATAGGTGTTTTAGTTTCTACCATTGGTTTTGTAGAAGCATCATTCCAATATTCTGTTGCCGCATAAGCTGTTAAAGAGCCTACACTTAAAGCTGCACTTAAACAAAGTGCAATCATTTGCTTTCTTCTTTTTTTAAATAAAACATTCTCATTGCTCCAAATCTCTAATAAATAATATTCTCTTTAAGTGATATACTTCCACCACTTTCGCTAAGAACTACAAGTGAAAGTTTCTTGCTCTATAAGGTTAAAATTTAAATTTTAAGCTAGTATATACAGTATTAGCATCTGTATCTGTCTTTAAATCCTTACCGTCAAAATATAAAAGTGAACCTATTACATTTTGAGTAATACATATTCTACACCAGCTACAAGACCTTTTTGACCTTCTGCAGCATCATCATAAGCAGTCTCAATAGTTACATTTTCTCCAAGATGACGATATCCTATATATGCTCCCCAAGAACCTGCATCTTTCGCACTTGCGCCTTTATACTGTATTTCTACACTACCTGCTTTATCATAGCTATTAGCATCAGCATTTTGTAAATACTGTCCAGCTAATGCAACATTTTTATCAAAATTATATTTACCGCCGACATACCATAAATTAGCTTTATTATCATCAACGTCTAAATCTAATTCAACATCTTTATCTAATCCACTCAATAAAATATAACCTGCATTGAGTGCTAAATTATCGTTTGGTGTGTAATCAAATTGTACACCATAGTATCAGCAGTGATATCTTTTGCTGTTTTACCATCAGGGATTTCACCATCATGATCATTTTCACTGTAGCGACCAATAGCTATATTTGTATTAAATACATCACTACCAAAATTTGCTGTCATACCAGAAATTTCATCATCAAAAATCATGCCCTGACAAATATCTAAAGAAGTTCTACCAGCTGTTACTGTTGCACCAAATAAAGGTCCTTCTACATATGCCTTACTTACTTTTACACCATCTGCATTGCTATCTGTTTCTGGATACATTGTATATTCAATTTTAGCATTAGCAGTCCAATCACTATCACCAATATAAGCTTTTGGTTCAAGTTTAAATTCTAATTTATTAGAGCGTTTATCTTTTCCTTCATCATGATTTTCCTGCGAATATTTATATTTTAATTCGCCTTTCCATTTCATATTGTCGGATTTTTTCTCTAAATCTGCAACGCGCACACCTAAATTATCCAATTCATCAGCAAATTCAACAGCCAATTTATCAACAATTGCTTTGTCTGCTTTTTCAAGATCAGTTCTTGCCATAGCTCGTGCTACGATCTGTGCCATTTCATAACGAGTCATAGTATTTTGACCTTGATATGTACCATCTGGATAGCCATCAATCACGCCATCATTAGCAAGTGTAGTAACTGCATCATATGCCCAACTATCAGCTGGCACATCACTAAATGGATTAGTTGCTGCAAAAGATGTACTTGCTATTCCCATCATTAAACTTGCGGTGATTGCACTTGTAATAAGCTTTTTCTTAAACATTAAATATTCCTCCAAAAATGATTAATATACTTTACCTAAAAAAAAGTAAAAACAAATTTGCTCAAAATAACTCCGATTAATTTTTCAGAGAAATATTTCAAAACGGTTACTATTATAAAAAGATTTTTTTAAATCAAAATTAATAGTTTGTAAAAACCATATTAAAGATATGTAAAAAATATGTAACAAAATATATTTAAATAAAATAAAAGTAAAATTTCACGCTATATTTATTTTTATATGCCAATACTATAAAATATTAAATATCATATACTTCATAATATTAAATTAAAAAAAGTAGGTGTTTCTATGCGAATATTATTTGCTGAAGATGATAAAAGACTATCTAAAATGATTGATTTTCTTCTAAAAAAGAAAATTACATTGTAGATTGTGTATATAATGGACAAGATGCTATTGATTATGCTAATTTATCCGACTATGATATCATCATTTTAGATTGGATGATGCCTTTAAAATCCGGTATCGAAGTATGTAGATATCTGCGAGCCAAAAATAATCAAACTGCTATTTTAATGCTGACAGCTAGGGATTCTCTTGAAGATAAAATCGATGGTCTAGATAGTGGAGCCGATGACTATTTAGCCAAACCATTTGAATTTCCAGAGCTACTAGCTAGAATAAGAGCTCTATCTCGTCGCATCAACAAAACATTTTATAATGATATCATTGAATATAAAAATCTAAAATTAAATTGTTGTAATGCTATTTTGACTTATAAACAAATAGAAGTATCTTTAAGCCCTAGAGAAAATCAACTCATGGAACTATTAATTAGAAATATACATCAAATTCTACCTCGTGAACAAATTATTGATAAAATCTGGGGATACGATACTAATATAAATTCCAATACTTTAGATGTAACAATAAAATCTCTACGTCAAAAATTAACTAAATTATCATTAAGTGATTGTATCCATACCATTCGTGGTATCGGTTATAAATTTGAAATGGATATATAATATGTTTACAAAATTCAAAGAAAAAATCGTTAAAGATTATTGCTATCTTACTATATTACTATTATTATTTGTATCATTTTCTTTATATATTGTAGGTTTTTCTATATCGTATAAAAGCCAATTATCTCATATAAAAATGCTCGCTATTGAAGAAAGTGAAGACTTATTTTATAAAATCAATACTAAGGATTTAAAAAATTTTCCTAAAGATGATGATAACTCACCTGAAGAAGATAATTATTTCAATAAAATTTTCATCTATGGATATACTAAAGACCATCAATTAGTATTTGAACATAATAATATGGAATGGTCTGAAAAATCTATCACTAAAATTATTAATGATAATTCACTTTCTTTTCATAAGGTATATTTTGATTTTAATTTAGTTGATAATCGCCATTTGAAATATTTAATTTATATGCGCTATCCACTCTTAGAAAATAATATATTTTTAGGTGAAGTCTATGTTGGCATAGAAATAACTCATTGGGTGCGTGAACAAATTCGCATATTCTTCATTTTATTAATAATTATTTCTCTATCCTTATTTTTTGTGCGCTATGTCGCTTATAAAATGGCAAATAAAGCTATGCAACCTGTCGTTCAATCATTTGAACAACAAAAACAGTTTATTGCCAATGCCTCTCATGAATTACGAACACCTTTAAGCATTATAATGTCTGGACTAACTGTATTAAAAACAGATGATGAAAATAATCTCTCTAAATTTTCCATAGATACTATTGATGATATTAATGATGAAAGCTTAAAGATGAAAAAGCTCATTGACAATTTATTATTATCTGCAAGAAATACTAATAATACATTAACTGTGCATAGCACTAAATTTAACCTCAATAATCTCATCAATAAAATCTACACTAAATTTTCTTTATTAGCTAAAAATAAACAAATAACCCTCAAAATTTCTAACCCTCCAGATATTTTTATAACAGCTGATATGTCTCATATTGAACAAATATTAGCCATCTTAGTGGATAATGCTATTAAATACAGTGATGAAAATAGTTCTATTTTTATCACTATAACAGAAGATAAACAATGCATAAAAATTGCCATCAAAGATAGTGGTCCTGGCATATCCATTGAAGACTTACCGCATATATTTAAGCCATTTTATCGTGCTAATAATACTCGCACTTATTATGGTAATGGTCTTGGTTTATCAATAGCCCAAATACTCGCTCAAAAAATCACAGTAATATTCTCGTTGAAAATAATAAAGAAAAAGGTTCTTGTTTTACTTTAATAATCTCTAAAAATTAATATTGTACTTTTTATTTTCACTTCAGCTTTTTTTCAGAATGCTCCTTTATGATTTTCTTAAATTAATCATAAAGGAGTTATTTTTATGAAATCGCAGCAAACTTCATCTCAATTATTCGAACTTTAAAAATCTCGACAAAACTTCTATTTTACTATAGCTATAATCTTCATAATTTTATACCTCTGGCATCTTGGTCTATACCCCTTGATAAACCCTGACGAAGGCAGATATGCTGAAATTCCTCGCGAAATGCTTGTTAATAAAAATTTCATTACTCCATATTTAAATGGCGTAGAGTATTTTGAAAAGCCAGCTCTTCAATACTGGATTACAGCTTTTTTTATGTATATATTTGGCGAAAATGAATTTGCCGTGCGTTTATTTCCTGCTCTATGTGCTTTAGGGGGTATATATTTAACAGGATATTTAGCTACTAAGATGTTTAATCGCCAAACAGGTTTTCTAGCTAGTATTATAATTGGCAGTTCCTTTCTTTATTTAATTATAGGCTCTTTAAATATCTTAGATATGGCAATATCTTTTTTCATCACCCTATCTATGGTGAGTTATTATCAATTTAGTACTACATTAAAATCAAAATATCTATATATATTTTACGCTTCTATGGCTTTTGGTACTTTAACAAAAGGTCTAATCGCTATTGTTTTAACCGTTGCCATTATATTTTGTTATTGTTTGCTTACTAAAAATTTAAAACTACTATTGAAAAGTATTTCTCTTATCGGTATATTAATTTTTCTCGTGATTTGTGTGCCATGGTTTTATTTAGTTTGCAAAGATAATCCAGACTTCTTCTATTTCTTTTTTATCCATGAACATTTCTTACGCTATTTAACCAAAGTTCATGACCGTTATCAACCTTTTTATTTCTTCATACCTTGTATCATTTTAGGAATTTTTCCATGGACTGGATTTTTTATCTCCTCTTTATTATCCAAATCACCAAAAAGAACATGGTATAAATTTATAACTAATCCTCATAGACATAAATATATTTATTTATGTCTATGGTTTAGTATAATTTTTGTTTTTTACTCCATGTCTGACTCTAACTCGTACCTTATATAGTTCCTTGTTTGATGCCTATTGCTATATTGATTAGTCGTCATTTAAATCACATTTCTTATCAGACAACTAAAATAAAAATCGCTCTATTCATTAACGCTTTTATTTCCCTGCTCATCATTGTTGCTTTAATCGTAACAGCTATTAAAAGCGATTTTATCAGTTTAGAGGAATTTATTTTTTCTGGCAGTTTCATCATTTTAGTACTATTTATCTCTAATCTAATAATATTTATATCTTGGTATAAATATAAAAATTTCTCACAAATAATCGCAATTTATGCTATATCTGCTATTTTATTTAGCTTTTCTTTACAACCTGTAATCACACAAGTAGCTCAACATCGCACAGGAAAAGAAATTGCTCAAGTAGTAAATACTTTAAAAACAAAAGATACGCTAATAATCTCCTATAAAGATTATCTTCAAGATTTACCATTTTATACAAAATCACGCATTGCCATTTATGATTATCTAGGTGAATTAGAATTTGGCTCTAAGCACGATAGCGGACAGGGCTGGTTCTTTAACAAAGAAGAATTTTTATCCACATGGCAACAAAATCCTCATGCGATATTAGTCGTTCCTCAAAAATATAAACAAGAATGTTTAACTGAATTAAATGATGAAAATGCTGTTATTTACTTTGAAACTAATAAATATTTAATTATCACTCATAACTAAATAAAAAAGCATGTTAAAGATTACGAAATTCAACATAACCTTTAACATGCTATTTTTTATTTAAAACTCAAATTTTTCTACTGCACCATCATGAGTTAAGATAAATTTTTCCTGTTGAGGAATATTTCCTCTTTTATCCTTAGGTGGAATAATTTCATATTTTTCTAAAGCTTGTATACATGCTGTATTTAAATCTTGATATTCTTCTTCACTTAAACCTAAATCAGATTTTTCAGCAGGTAACACAGGATAAGCCTGTATTATTTTGCCCTGTTCGTCCATGATATATTCCACTACTATGATAATAGCTTCGCCTTCTGGTACTAAATTATAATCATAAACAGGTTTTTCTTTATGTTTATAAGTTGGCATTAAATCCTTAGAATCTTTTACATCGCTAAAATTCAATACAAGATTTTCTTTTGATATCTCTTTAACTACGATTTTTGTATCTTTATATGTGCGAAATTTGTGTCTAGGTTCTTTTTTTTACTACAGGTTCTGGCTTTTTTTCTTCTGGTGGATTAATTGTTTCTATTGGTGGTTTTTGTTTTTCTAATTCTTCTTCATCAACAACTATTTCCGATTGAGCATTGATGTCTTCTGCCTCTTCAACTACTATATCATTTGACTCGTCCTCTTGAGTTATTCCAATATCTACATACGTAATATCTTCATCAGCAGAGGATTGTAGCATTGATTTTTCGTTTAATTCTTTTGTTATATTATTCATAACATATCCACCTAGAGCAAAAATCCCTACATGCAAAACGATAGATATTACTAATCCTACTTTTACATAATTTTTAGCTTTCATCATAAAATCCTTCTATGTTCAAATTAATAATATAATTTTATCAAGAACGATATAATAAAAATACTCCCAAGCAAATGATGATGATACCACCTATTTTATTCAAAGTCATTGACTCGCCAAAATAAAAATAACCCACAAAAGCAGCTATGATATAACCTATGCTTAAAAATGGATAAGCATAACTTACTTCTACTCGCGAAAGTACCATAAGCCAAACAACAAAACTTATCACATAGAAAATAAGCCCAGACCATACATAAATATTTGTGCTAGCTTTTAAAACCATGGTCAATATAGAATTAATATCTACTTGTATGCTTCCTATCTGCGACATTCCTTTTTTTAAAACCAATTGAGCAGCTGCATTTAACAATACACCTGTTAATATCAATAATAAATTTGTCAAAATTTCATCTCCCTTTATTTATCAATTATTAATCTTAACACATCTAGTACAATCTTACAGCAAAAATCAAAAAAATCTTCGCTATCTTATATTATTCTTTCAGGAAAAAATCATTTTAGATATCTATACTATATCTTGATTGTAGAGAAATATAAAAAATAGTATAATTATATAGTTTAAACATATTTTTAAAATCATTTATCTAGGAGGTTTTTTCTTGCGTGATTTTTGTCTAAAAAATAAAAAATTTACTGTTGGGAATATTTGTTTTAGCTATTTTTTATCTCTATTTAGCCCATTTAGGCTCTTATCATTTAATGGATCCTGATGAAGGTCGTTACAATCAAATACCTCGTGAAATGTTACTTAGTGGCGATTTTATCACTCCACATTTAAACGGCGTAGAATACTTTGAAAAACCTGCTTTTCAATATTGGTTTACTGCCATCATGATGAAAATTTTTGGCGTTACAGAATTTGCCGGACGTATCTTCCTGCATTATCAGCTATCGGTTGCGTTGGTCTTGCTGGATTTTTAGGCACAATGATGTATTCTCGCAAAGTAGGTCTACTCGCTAGTGCTATTCTAGCCACATCTTGTTTAAATTTAATCGTTGCCTCAATTAATATTTTAGATATGGCTCTGACTTTATTTATGACAGCCTGTATGGTATTTTTCTATGCTTTTGAACGCACAGAAAAAGAAAAAATGGCTTGTTGCCTTTTATATCGCCATGGGCTTTGGTGTTTTAACTAAGGGCTTAGTTGCCATAATCTTACCATTTGGTATTTTATTTTGGTACACAATTTTAACAAAAAGACCTCGTTTATTCTTAAAATTATTTTATCTACCTGGAATTTTAGCTTTTCTCATCGTTACTATTCCATGGTTTTATCTTGTTTGCCAAGCAAACCATGATTTCTTTTATTTCTTCTTTGTTCGTGAGCATTTCTTGCGTTTTACAACTAAAATGCACGATAGATTCCAGCCTTGGTGGTTCTTCATTCCATTTGTAATCATCGGCATGTTACCTTGGACTGGATTTTTATTATCTTTATTTAGTAAAAAAGGTGTTATTCGTAAAACAACATCTCAGCGCAATCGCTTTGATATCATCTTCTTATTATTATGGTTCTTTATCATTTTCATTTTTTACTCTATTTCTGATTCTAAATTAGTACCATATATTATGCCTTGCTGGATGCCACTTGCTATTTTAATTGCAGCTTCCATCAAACGTTTTGAAGATGAAAATTCTTGGCTTAGTCATAGCTTTTTAATCAATAGCATCTTATGCTTAGCTTTTGTCGGAGCTTTAGTCGGCTATGTCTTAAGTTCTAATTATTTGACAATTGATGAATTCATTGCCGAAGGTGGTTTACTCACAGCAGCATTATTCATCGGTACTATTGCCTCTATTTTTGTTTGGATAAAAACAAAAAGATTTCGTTGCACTGTAAGTGTTCTTTGTGTCATGGGATTTTTCTTTGGTTTAGGTCTTCATGATGTTCAACAACAAGTACACAATAATCAATCTGCATATTATGTAAGCCAAAAATCAATGAATTAAATCCACAAGACGCTTTAATTGTAAATTATGGCGATTTTTATCACGGCATACCATATTACACTAATCAACGAGTTGCCCTTGCTGATTTCAAAGGTGAACTTGAGTTTGGCTCTGAACATCCAAGTGGTGCAGGTTGTTTTTCAATGGCAAAGAGTTAAATGATTTGTGGAACAGTCAAAAGCGTATTATAATTGTGGTTAAAGAACGTTATAAAGATAAATGTCTCAATGTATTGACTTCTCCAGCGAAACAAGTATTAACTGAAGGGTCATATACTATTTTGATTAATAAATAATTAATAGTTAAATGATTTGGAGGAATATTTCAATGCGTAAAGAATTTTTACCTTTTGCTAAACCTATGGTTAGCGAAGAAGCTATTGCTGATGTAGCAGACTCTATTCGTAAAGGTTGGCTCGCTATGGGCCCTAAAACAGTAGATTTTGAACAAAATTTGCTGATTATGTAGGTTGCAAATTTGGTATCTCCGTAAACTCTGCTACTGCCGGTTTACACCTCGCTGTAATGGCACTTATCGACCTGGTGATGAAGTCATTACTACACCTATGACATTTGCTAGCACTGTAAATGCAATCGTATTTGCTGGTGGTAAACCTGTCTTAGTAGATATTGACCCTCATACATTCAATATTGATATAAATAAAATTGAAGAAGCTATCACACCAAAAACAAAAGCTATCATTCCTGTTCATTTTGCAGGTCGCCCTTGCGATATGGATGCACTTGAAGCTCTTGCACAAAAATATAATCTTGGCATTATCGAAGACTCCGCTCATGCTCTTGGTGCAGAATATAAAGGTAAAAAAATCGGCTTTGGTCGTGGTGCTCGTCATATTGCTGTATTTAGCTTCCACCCAACAAAAAATATCACAACTGGTGAAGGTGGCATGATTTGCACAAATGATGAAGAAGCAGCTGAACTCATGTCTATGCAACGTCAAAATGGTATGAGTAAAGGGGCTTGGAACCGTTATCAAGCAAATGGTAAAGCTCATTATGATATTTTCCGTCCAGGTTTAAAATATCAAATGATGGATATTCAAGCTGCTATCGGTCGCGACCAGCTCACTCATCTTGAAGAATTCAATAATCGTCGTCGTGAAATCGTAGCTCGCTATCAAAGAGAATTAAAAGACGTACGTGGTTTAATCCTTCCTCCAAAAATCGAAGAAGGCAATGTTCATTCTTGGCATATATACACACCTCTAATTGATATTGATGAACTCGGTTTTAGTCGTGATGATTTCATGGCAAAAATGAGTGCTAAAAATATCGGTACAGCTTACCATTATCAAGCACTTCATTTATTACTTGCTTTGGCGAACTCACTGGTCTTAAAGCTGGCGATTTACCAAACTCTGAATATGTATCTGAACGTATTGTTTCTTTACCACTCTTCCCTGCAATGACTGATGAAGATGTAACAGATGTTATCGAAGCAATCAAAGAAATCTGTGGTATGAAAGGCTGATAACTAAAAAATGCTAGGAAGTCCTGAAATTTCCATTGTAATTCCAGTTTACAATGAAGAAGAATCTCTCCCTCAATTATTTAAAGAACTCTATCCTGTAATGGAAAATTTACAGCGTAGTTTTGAAATAATCTTTATCAATGATGGCAGTCGTGATAAATCATTTGCCATGCTCTATGACTTTCAAAAAGAGCATGAAAAAACTGTTCGCGTCATTGATTTAAATGGTAATTTTGGTCAGCATATGGCAATCACTTCTGGTTTTGCTAATGTTCGTGGAAAATACATCATTACTTTAGATGCTGACCTTCAAAATCCGCCAGAAGAAATCCCTAAAATCATTGCCAAAATGGATGAAGGCTATGATGTAGTCGGCACATGTCGTCAAAATCGTCATGACCCTTTATTTAGAAAAGTAGCCTCTCGCTTTGTAAACAGAATGACTAATCGCATCAGTGGTTTGCATATCAGCGATTATGGCTGTATGCTCCGCGGATATAGTCGTCGCATTGTCGATATCATCGTTCAAAGTCGTGAAAGCACTACTTTCATTCCTGCTTTAGGTCAAAAATTTGCAGTAAATCCTATAGAAATCCCAGTCAGTCATCGCGAACGCGAATTTGGCGAATCTAAATATAGCTTTTTCCGTTTGCTTCGCCTAAATTTTGACTTAATGACAAGCTTTTCTATAGCTCCACTACAAATGGTTACAATGAGCGGTATGGGTATCTCCCTTTTAAGTATTATCTTTTTCTTATATTTGATTTTACGCCGTATTATTGTCGGACCAGAAGCTGATGGTGTCTTCACTTTAATGGCTATAAACTTCTTCTTGATCGGTGCAACTATTATGGCACTTGGTATCATTGGCGAATATACTGGTAGAATTTATAAACAAATTCAGCAACGACCACATTATATAATCAGAAAAATATATGAGGACGGTGCTAAAGAAGATGAATAGACCTTCTATTGTAGTATTTGCCTATAGTGAACCTGGATATACTTGTCTTAAAGCTTTAATAGAAGCTAAAGCTAATATTTTAGCTGTATATACCCATCAAGATGACCCTGATGAAGAAATATGGTTTCATTCTGTATATGATTTAGCTAAGGCTAATAATATCCCTGTATTTAGACCAAAAAAAATAGATGAAGAAGCTACTAATTATATCTTAAATTTAAATCCAGATATCATCTTCTCTTTCTATTTTCGCCGTTTAATTCCTAATGAAATCATTTTAAAACCACGTTTAGGTGCTTATAATCTTCATGGTGCTCTATTGCCTAAATATCGCGGTCAAACATGTATCAATTGGGCTGTAGTAAATGGTGAAACACACACTGGTGCCACACTTCATCTCATGACAGAAAAAGCCGATGAAGGTGATATTGTAGACCAGCGTGGATTTGATATAGCCTTTACAGATACATCTTTAGATGTTTTCATCAAAGTTAGTAAAATCGCTAGTGAAATCATCAAATATTGTTTGCCAAAAATAGAGGCAGGTACTATTACTTTAACACCACAAGATGATACACAAGCCACAAAATTTGGCAGACGTCGCCTAAAGATGGTTTATTGGATTTTTCTAAAGACGCCGTTAGTTTATATAATCTCATCCGCGGCGTTACACATCCTTTTCCTGGAGCTTTTACCTATGTGAATAATAAAAAATTATTCATCTGGTGGGCAAAACCAATCGAAGGAACAGGAAATATCGGCGAAATTGTAAGCACTAATCCACTTTGCATTGGCACTGGAAAAGGTCTACTTCAACTAGAAAAATTACAATTTGAAAATGAAACTGAATTAGATGCTAAAGCATTTACTGATTTATTGCCAATCGGTACTAAATTCGAACTTGAATAAACTATTATAAATAAAGATAGAAAGAAGTATTTATCATATGAAAATTTTTGTTACTGGTGTAAACGGTTTTATTGGCTCTCATTTCCTTGAAATGGCACTTGCTCAAACAGACTGGGAAATTCAAGGTTTTGACTTAGCAGATAATAATATCACTCAATTCTTGGATAATCCTCGCTTTTCTATGAAAAAAGGCGATATCTTCAAAGAAGAAGCTTGGCTTAATGAACAAATTAAAGAATGTGATGTTCTTTTACCATTAATCGGTATCGCTCGCCCAGCTTATTATATAACTCGTCCACTTTGGACATTCGAACTTGATTTTGAACAAAACTTAAAAATGGTTCGTAAATGTGCTGAATATGGTAAACGCGTTATCTTCCCTTCAACTTCTGAAGTATATGGTATGCCTGATCCTAACAATAAAGTCATGGACGAAGATAACAGTAATTTAATCTTAGGTCCTGTATCTAAGAGCCGTTGGATTTATAGTTGTAGTAAACAAATGATGGATAGAGTAATCTTCGCTTTTGGTCAAGAAATGGGGCTTAAATTCACTTTATTCCGTCCATTTAACTGGGTAGGACCTCGCCTTGATAGCTTCAAAGATGCAAGTGAACATAAAGGTCGTTCTATCACTCAATTCATCTATGATGTTTTGTACACTGGCAAAATAACACTTGTAAATGGTGGTGCTCAACGTCGTAGCTTTACTTGGGTAGGCGATGGCGTGCAAGGTTTAATCGATATCATCACTAATAAAGATGACCAAGCAGAAGGACAAATCTTCAATATTGGTAATCCAGAAAACAACTATTCCATCAAAGAAATGGCTGAAATCGTTGTTGATGAAATGAAAAAATTCCCTGAATTCAAAGATAAAGCCGATAAAGTAGAATTTATCGTTATGGACTCCGATAAATATTACGGTAAAAACTATGATGATATGCAAGATAGATTGCCATCTGTGAAAAAAATGGAAACTCGCCTCGGTTGGAAACCAAAAGCTACACTTCGTGAAGCAATCCACTATACACTTGAATGGTATGCTAAAAATTTAGATAAAGCTTAATTATTATTTATAAAAATCAAAGCCATTGCCTCAGCATTTGCTAGTGGCGATGGCTTTTTAACTAAAATATAAAATTTGGAGGATATTATGGCTAAAAAAATTGCTATAAAAATTGATGTAGATACAAAACGTGGCTATGATGAAGGTGTACCTCGCATGCTTGATGTTTTAAACAAGAAAATATCAAAGCTACTTTCTTTTTCTCCATGGGTACTGACAATTCTGGTAAAGCCATTCGCCGTATCTTTCGCAAAGGTTTTTTAACTAAAATGCTACGCACTAAAGCGCCTAGCACCTATGGTTTTAAAACTATGATGTACGGTACAATTTTGCCTGCACCTCATATCGTCGAACCAAATCCTATGCCATTTCTTCGTGCTATCAAAGAAAATCACGAATGTGGTATTCATTGTTGGGACCATGTCTATTGGCAAGATAAATTGCCTTTCTTATCTGAAGATACTATAAAAGACGAATTGACCAAAGCCATTAATCTCTTTGAAAAAAATCGCTGGCTTTAAAGCTAAAGCTTGTGCTGCTCCTGGCTGGCAAGTAACTCCTCGCAGTTTAAAAAGTTCAACAAGAATTAGGTTTTGATTATTGCAGTGATGTTCGCGGATATTATCCATTTTATCCTATCATGAATGATAAAAAATATTTGCCATTACAAATTCCAGGAACATTGCTCACTATGGATGAATGTTTAGGTAGTACTTTAGATAATAAATTAATCACTGAAGAAAATATCAATGATTATTGGCTAAGTCATTGCGATCAAGAATTTAATGTTTTAACTATCCATTCAGAAATGGAAGGCTTAAAACAATTACCTATTCTTCATGATTTCATCAAAAAAGCCAAAAAACTTGGTTATGAATTTGTAAAACTAGAAGAAGGTAAACATGTTCCTAATATCAAAGAATGTGAAGTTTATCATGGATATTTACCAGGTAGAGCAGGAACAGTTGCTTGTCAACGATAATTAAATGAACTGCACCCCAAAAGTTGGACACAAAACAACTTTTGAGGTACAGTTTTTTTATGACTAAATACTCAAATGAATTTAAAGTTAAAGCAATTAAAATGGTTTTAAAAGGAAATTCTATTTCTCATGTAGCTAAAATTCTAAACATGCCAGATATAGCTCCTCTTTGCAGATGGATATCTCATTATGAACATGGTGGTATTCCACAACTTCTTCATAAAAATCGTAAATATACTCCTATCTTTAAGCAAAAAGTTATTGAATATAAATGGCTACATCATTTATCATTAAATCAAACAGCAGCCAAATTTTCCATTCCTAATACTGGTACAATTTCTACATGGGAAAAGTTGTATCATTCTTATGGCTTTTCTGGCTTACTTGCTAAGAAACGAGGTAGACCATCTATGAAAAAATCTAAATCTAAATACAAAGTTAACAAACCTAAAAAAGAACTTTCTTATGTTGAAAAATTGGAACAAGAAGTTTATCAATTAAGAATGGAAAATGACCTATTAAAAAAGTGGCATGCCTTAATGAAGCAATGGGAAAAGGAAGGAAGACACTAGTTCTAGTAATTGCTAAATTAAGGAAAAAATATACTCTAAAAGCCCTATTAAACTATACAAAATTAGCTAAAAGCACATATTATGATGCATTAAAAAAATTATCTAGAGAAGATAAATATAAAGGATTAAAAACATTAATTCATAATATTTGTAATAAAAATCATGGAAGATATGGATATAGAAGAGTAACTATGCAGCTGCATAAACAAGGGATAAAAATCAATCATAAAGTTGTTATGAGATTGATGAAAGAAGAAAATTTAACATGCAAAGTAAGAGCAAAGAAATACAAATCGTATAGAGGGCAAGAAGGAAAAATAGCTAAAAATATATTAAATAGAAATTTCAAAGCAGAAAAACCAAACGAAAAATGGGCAACAGATGTAACAGAATTTGCATTATGTAATGAAAAAATATACTTATCACCAATAATAGATTTATATAACGGAGAAATAATAAGTTATAAAATATCGAAAAGACCAATACTAAAGCAAGTATTAGATATGGTAGAAGATGCAACAAGAAAGATAAAAGAAACAAAAGGGATAATTCTACACTCAGACCAAGGATGGCAGTATCAGAATAAAAAATATCAAAAATTATTAAAAGAAAAAGGCATTATCCAAAGCATGAGCCGAAAAGGCAATTGCTTAGATAATGCCGTAATAGAAAATTTCTTTGGTTTACTAAAAAGCGAATTATTCTATTTAAAAAAATTCAAATC
>ENA-OQCN01000476-OQCN01000476.1-human-gut-metagenome-genome-assembly--contig:-NODE-476-length-21363-cov-2.134960_pt1 | contig 21363 bp, 25 predicted proteins | sample MGYA00242497_ERZ504576 | MGnify/ENA primary metagenome ERZ504576 (study PRJEB26092, sample SAMD00036296) | human gut metagenome | host: Homo sapiens | study: EMG produced TPA metagenomics assembly of... | reverse complement strand
CGTGGATGTGAAACTTCAGGAATGCAAAGGCTTCTACTATATGGGGAGAGTATATAAATCCTGGGGAAGAAGCCTTCGGCTTCTATTACATGGGGGAGAGTATATAAATCCTGGGAAGAAGCCTTCGGCTTCTATTACATGGGGAGTGTATATAAAATTCCGGGAAGAAGCCTTTGGCTTCTATTATATGGACGAGCAAGAATGAAGAAAAAAGATATTACTTTTTTAGCTGTAGTTTTCATAGGCTTAGCAGGGATCGCGGCAGGATTTTATCTGGCACATCAGGATACCGGTGCAAGCGTGGAGGTTACAGTAGACGGAGCAATCTATGGAACTTATCCGCTTGATGTGGACAAGGAGATCCCAATCCAGAAGGACGGGAAAACGACGAATCTGCTTGTGATCAAAGATGGAAAAGCGGATGTGACAGAAGCAGACTGCCCGGACAAACTCTGTGTGCACCAGAAAGCTATTTCAAAAACAAATGAAACAATCGTCTGTCTGCCAAACAAAGTAGTGGTGCAGGTGATTGGTACAGGAGAAAGTGAGTTGGATTCCATTGCGAGATAAGAAAAAAACGGCATACTTAGGTGTATATCTGCACTGGCACTGATCTGCAGCTATGTGGAGTCACTGATTCCGTTTTATTTTGGAATACCGGGTGTAAAACTTGGACTGACGAACATTGTTGTGGTACTGATGCTATATTGCGTTGGCACAAAAGAGGCACTGGCAGTTTCTACATTGCGTATCGTGCTGGCGGGTTTTCTGTTTGGAAATATGTTCAGCATTTTATATAGTCTGGCAGGCGGACTGCTCAGTTTCCTTGCAATGTATCTATTAAAAAGGATGAAATGGTTTGGCGTTCTGCCTGTCAGTGTGAGCGGTGGAATTTTTCACAATGTCGGACAGCTTATTGTGGCAGCGTATGTTGTTGAAAATTATAATATTTTTTATTATATGCCGGTGCTTTTATTTGCCGGGGCACTGACCGGTTTCCTGATCGGCATTGCGGCACAGGAAATGATAAAACGGATTGGAAACCGGATGGTGTAATTAGAGCTTGCTGCTCACACGATAAGTGTGGACAGCAGCATTAGGAGGATTAACATGTATTCATATATCAAAGGCATTTTGACAGATATGGATGAGGAGAGCATTGTGGTGGAAACCGGAGGGATCGGTTACCATATTTACACAACCGGACAAACGTTCCGGTATCTGCCTTCTGTCGGGGAAGAGGTAAAAGTATATACTTATCTGCATGTCAGGGAAGATGCCATGCTGCTTTTTGGATTTCTGACCAAAGATGAATTGAAAATCTACAAGCTGCTTTTAGGTGTCAGCGGGATCGGACCGAAGGGAGCACTTGCGATTCTGTCCGTGATGACGACCGATGATCTGCGGTTTGCAGTCCTTGGTGATGATGCAAAAGCGATCGCAAAGGCACCGGGAGTCGGTACAAAGACGGCGCAGAGACTGATTCTGGAATTAAAAGATAAAATGAGCTTAGAAGACGCGTTTGAACAGAAGTTTGAAAAGACGGGCGAACCGGCAGAAAATCATGCCCAGGGCACCAAAAACGAGGCGGTGCAGGCTTTAGTTGCACTTGGATATTCGTCCTCCGAGGCGCTGCGTGCATTAAACGGCATTGAAATTACAGAAGAGACGGACGTGGAAGAAATATTAAAGATGGCATTAAAGAATATGGCATTTTTATAGAAATGTGGTGAAAAATTAAATGGAAAAAAGAGTCATTTCCACACAGGTGCAGGAAGAGGATATTAAAATCGAAAAAAGCCTGCGCCCGCAGACGCTTGATGATTATATCGGACAGCAGAAGGCGAAGGAAAATTTAAAAGTATATATTGAAGCTGCAAAACAAAGAGGCGAGTCGTTGGATCACGTACTTTTTTATGGACCTCCGGGACTTGGAAAGACGACGCTTGCGGGAATCATTGCAAATGAGATGGGGACGCATCTTAAAGTGACATCGGGTCCTGCAATCGGAAAGCCGGGCGAAATGGCGGCTATCTTAAGCAATCTGCAGGAGGGGGATGTCCTGTTTGTGGATGAGATACACAGGCTGAACCGTCAGGTGGAGGAAGTGCTATATCCGGCAATGGAAGATTATGTGATCGATATTATGATTGGTAAAGGTGCAACAGCTCGTGCAATCCGTCTGGATCTGCCCAAATTTACACTGGTTGGTGCAACCACAAGGGCGGGACTTTTGTCGGCACCGCTCCGTGATCGTTTCGGTGTGGTACATCATCTGGAGTTTTATACGGTGGAAGAATTAAAGACGATCATCCTGCATTCGGCAAAAACACTTGGAGTGGAGATTGATGAGAAAGGTGCATTTGAGCTCGCGAGACGTTCACGCGGAACACCGAGACTGGCGAACCGTCTGTTAAAGCGTGTCAGGGATTTTGCAGAAGTGAAATATGATGGAAAGATATCGAAAGAAGTTGCTGCTTTTGCACTGGATCTTTTAGAGGTGGATAAGATGGGACTCGATCAGAATGACCGCAATATCTTAAAGATCATGATCGAAAAATTTTCCGGCGGGCCGGTAGGACTCGATACGTTAGCAGCGGCGATCGGCGAAGATTCCGGGACGATTGAAGACGTGTATGAACCGTACCTGGTCAAAAACGGATTTATTAACCGTACGCCGAAAGGACGCGTGGTAACTGATTTTGCATATCAGCATTTCGGATTGACAAAATAGTTGATTTTAACGTTGTATGTCATTATAATATACCATATATTGTGATGTTCGGTAAAAGAAACAGTAAAAACTGCAGAAGACCGGAGGAGAAGATAAATGGCAGAGAAAACAAGTGCAGAAGTTGTGATCGGCGGAAAAGTATATACATTAAGCGGATACGAAAGCGAGGAATATCTTCAGAAGGTTGCAGTCTATATCAATGGAAAATTAAATGAATTTGACAGTATAGAGGGTTATCAGAGATTTCCGGCTGACATGAAGGCAACTTTGTTACAGCTTAATATCGCAGATGATTATTTTAAGGCAAAAGCCCAGGCTGAAAAGTTAGAGCGTGAGATTGAGGCAAAAGAAAAAGAAATTTATAACCTGAAACACGATCTGATCGCAGAACAGATCCAGTCGGAAAATGATAAGAAAGAGATCAAGCGTTTAGATACAGAAAATCGAGAATTACTGTTGAATAAGGCGCGTTTGGAATCGTCATTAGAGGAGTCGCTTCTTGGGAAGATTGAGGATGAAGATACCTCAGAAAAGATGAACAGAACAGGAAGATACCGCTGATTAATAGTAGATGGGTACCTGTAGCAGAGAACTGCCATACAGGAAAAAGTGAGGGGACGGAGAGGTTATTTTCGTCCTTTTATGTTTTTGATGGAGAGAATCAGAATGAACAGTAATAAACGATATCAGAATATAGAATTGTTAGCGCCGGCAGGTCCATGGAAACTTTTCAGGCCGTGATACATGCTGGTGCAGATGCAGTTTACCTCGGTGGCGGCAGATTCGGTGCACGCGCCTATGCGAATAATTTTACTGAGGAAGAACTGCTTCTGGCAATTGATTATGCGCATATTCATGGGAGAAAAGTGTATCTTACGGTAAATACATTATTTAAAGAACGTGAGTTGACAGAGGAATTATATTCGTATCTGCTGCCTTATTATGAGCAGGGATTAGATGCAGTCATTATTCAGGATATGGGGGCTTTTCGGCTGGTGCGGGAGGCTTTTCCGGGACTTTCCATACATACGAGTACACAGATGACCGTGACAAACCGCTATGGTGCAATGATGATGAAAGAACTCGGAGCAGACCGTGTTGTGACTGCGCGTGAGATGTCCTTTGCGGAGATACGGGATATCAAAGATCATGTGGATATTGAGATCGAAAGTTTTGTCCACGGGGCGCTCTGTTACTGTTATTCCGGGCAGTGCCTGTTTAGCAGTATGTTAGGAGGACGTAGCGGAAACCGTGGCAGATGTGCACAGCCGTGCCGTCTTTCTTATGAGGTCATGGATGAAAAAAAACATCCGGTAAAACGGGGAAAAAAGAGCGTGACCTTTACATTTTAAGCCCGAAAGATCTCTGTACGGTGTCAATGATCCCGGAACTGATCGAAAATGGAGTGGATTCCTTTAAAATTGAGGGAAGAATGAAACAGCCCGAATATGCAGCCGGTGTGGTATCGGTTTATCGCAAATATATAGACTATTACATCAATGCATGCCTGCGCACGGATGAGGTGACTGCAAAGAAAGATTTCAAAGTAACGAAAGAAGATATACAGCATCTTTATGATTTTGGAAACCGCAGTGGATTTACCGATGGATACTATAAAAGACATAATGGCAGAGAGATGATCACACTTGATAAGCCATCACATACAAAAGGAAATGAAGCACTCTGGGAAGAAATAAAAGAACAGTATGTAAGGTCCGAAAAAAAAGAAAAATCAATGGAATCTTAAGATTAAAAAAAGATTGTCCTGCTAAACTGGAAGTTGCATTAAATGATATCCGGACCTCTGTGGATGGAGATGTGGTACAGGCAGCATTAAAACAGCCGCTTGCGGAAGAAAAAGTAGCTGCAAGCATAAAAAAGACCGGAAATACACCGTATGAGTTTGCAGAACTTAACATAGATATGGATGACGATATATTCCTTCCCGTACAGGCACTGAATGTGCTGCGGAGAAATGCACTTGAACGGTTGAGCGAGGCATTGACCGCACCTATGCGAAGAAGGGAAGCTTCGCATAAAACAGAAATGGCGGCAGGAGAAACATCCGGCGAAGAATGGCAGAAGGAAACGGTATCTGTGAAAAAAGAGCGAAAGACAGAGAAAGGCAGCGTAACACCGTATCTTTCGGTTTCCATCGAGAATCGTTCCTGTATCACACTTTTGCTTGATGCATCTTATGTAGATGCCATTTATCTTGACAGCAGCTGTTATACCAGGGAAAATCTTTTCACAGCATTAAAAGAAGATGTGAGCCGTATCCACTCAGCGGGGAAAAAGGCGTATTATATCATGCCGGCAGTATTCCGGCTTTCTGCACTTTCATTTTATGAAAGGAATCTTTCCGGAATGAAGCAGACTGGGGTAGACGGATTTGTGGTAAAAAGCTATGATGAACTTGCGTTTATCCGTCAGAATCTGTCGGATATGGATGTGATTTTAGATCATAATCTGTATACATGGAACTCCTATGCCAAAAAGCAGTTTTGGGATAGGAAGCCGGTGCGCGATACCGTTCCATTGGAACTGAACCGGAAAGAGCTGCAGGAAAGGGACAATACACACAGTGAGATGTTTCTGTATGGCAATCTGCCGCTGATGGTGTCGGCACAGTGTGTACATGCCAATGCCGGGGTTGACCGGGGGTGTGACAAAATGCGGACAGTTATTTATTTAAAGGACCGTTATGGAAAATATTTCCCGGTTAAAAATAACTGTACGGAATGTTATAATACGATTTATAATACAGCTCCGCTGATCCTGTTCCCATATCGGAAGGAGCTGGAGAAAATGGGGATCCATGCGTACCGGATCAGCTTTACGACGGAGCAGGGATCACAGGTAAAACAGATTTTACATTTATATGAAAAAATATTTTTGAATTGGGAAAACAGTCTGCAGGAACTGTATACAGGCGAATATACCGGTGGACACTATAAACGAGGAGTAGAATAACGGTATGGAAAATCTTATCGTGGAAGTTTCAAAATATCTGATGATCATATTGTTTGCATGTTATGCATATGAGTGTTTTTCGGCATTTCGCAGCAGGATCAGTACGGAAAAGCGGAATCATATTTTTGACAGACAGATTTTTTTAATGTATCTGATCCATCTGGACGCATTTTTAGTGCTCTATACAGTTACGGATGAAATTAATCTGATCATTCTTTATTTTCTTCAGGTAATTTTAGTGACGATCGTGATCGTTAATTATCAGTTACTGTATCCAAAAGCGTCCAGACTTGTGACAAATAATATGTGCATGCTTTTAATGGTCGGCTTTATTATGTTGACAAGGCTTTCTTACGAGAAGGCGATCAGACAGTATGCGATTGCGATCTGTGCATCCGTTATTACGATTGTGATACCGGTACTGATACGGAAAGTGCGGTCCTTACGAAGACTGACCTGGCTTTATGCAATGATCGGCATTGTCGGACTTGCTGCAGTTACCATATTTGGTTCCACGAGCTATGGTGCGAAGATCTCGGTTACGATCGGTGGCCTGTTTTCGATACAGCCATCTGAATTTGTAAAAATTTTATTTGTATTTTTTGTGGCAGGCATGCTCTATAAAAATACGGATTTTAAAACAGTCTGTATCACAACGATCGTGGCGGCAGTGCATGTGCTGATCTTAGTTGCGTCGAGAGATCTTGGAGGTGCGTTGATCTTTTTTGTCACCTATCTGGTCATGCTCTATGTTGCAACCAGAAAACTGTTTTATTTTGCCGGTGGTCTGCTGGTCGGATGTATTGCTGCAGTAGCTGCATATGGACTGTTTTCACATGTCCGTGTCAGAGTTGTGGCATGGCGGGATCCGCTCAGTGTGATTGACAACGAGGGATATCAGATCTGTCAGTCGCTGTTTGCAATCGGAACTGGCGGCTGGTTTGGAACGGGACTGTATCAGGGGTCGCCGAATAAGATACCGGTTGTTGAGCAGGATTTTATTTTTTCTGCAATATCAGAAGAATTAGGCGGTATTTTCGCAATTTGTCTGATCATGGTGTGCATCAGCTGCTTTTTGATGTTTTTAAATATTGCAATGCAGATGAAAGAACAGTTTTACAAGCTCGTGGCGTTAGGACTGGGTACAGTATATGCGTTCCAGGTATTTCTTACCATTGGCGGAGTGACTAAGTTTATCCCGTCAACTGGAGTGACACTGCCATTAGTCAGCTATGGAGGAAGTTCATTACTGGCAACCATGATGCTGTTTGCGGTAATTCAGGGACTGTATATTTTAAGACAGGATGAGGGAGAAAACAATGCGAGAAAAAACAGCGAAAGACCGGATACGAGAGACAACAGGTCGAAGAACTCTACTAAGAACAGGAAAAAAGAAAAGAATACAAAAACCAGGAATTTGCAGTGATCACATATTCATTTCTGGCACTGTTTATCTGTCTGATGGGATATTTTTCTTACTTCCAGTTTTTTAAGAGCGAGGAATTTATCAATAATCCTTATAATACCAGACAGGAGACATTTGCACAGAAGATCGTGCGCGGGCAGATCCTGACGAATGATGGACAGGTGCTTGCGGAGACGGTGACGGACAGTGAGGGAAATGAGACAAGGAGATATCCGTATGGCAGTATATTTTCCCATATAGTCGGGTATTCTACCAAGGGAAAATCAGGCATCGAGTCACTGGCAAATTTTAATCTGTTACGGTCAAATACAGCTTTTATAGATAAAGTTGGAGACGAGATGCAGGGGGAGAAAAGTCCTGGGGACAATGTGGTCACAACATTGGATTATGGACTGCAGGCAACGGCATACGATGCATTGGGGTATTATAAGGGAGCAATCGTTGTATTAGAGCCTTCCACCGGAAAGATTCTTGCGATGGTGTCAAAACCGGATTTTGATCCGAACACGATTGCAGCCGACTGGGATAATCTGACCGCAGATGAAAACACGGATGCAGCACTCTTAAATCGTGCGACGCAGGGACTTTATCCGCCGGGATCGACATTTAAGATCCTGACAACTTTAGAGTATATTCAGGAACATGCAGACTATGAAAATTACAGTTATACCTGTACAGGCAGTTATACGGTTGGAAATCATACGATCCACTGCTATGGAAACAAGAGCCATGGAACGCAGAATCTGCGCCAGGCATTTGCCAATTCCTGCAATGCATTTTACGCATCGCTTGGAATGGAACTTGACATCGACCAGTTTGGACAGCTGTGTAATAAAATGCTGTTTAATACCAGCCTTCCGACGGATCTGCAGGCATCTAAGAGCAGTTTTGTGTTAGATAAGTCAGACGGATCTTCGGCAATTATGGCAACTTCCATTGGACAGGGACAGACACTTGTGACACCGTTTCATATGGCGTTACTTGTCAGTGCAATCAATAATGATGGAGTACTGATGAAGCCATATGTGTTAGACCGTGTGGAGAGCAGCGACGGAACACTGGTCGAGCAGTATGAGCCGGAAGAATACGGTACGCTTATGACAACGGATGAAGCAGCAATTTTAAAAGATTATATGAATTATGTGGTGGAGACAGGAACCGGTAAAAAACTGAGCGGTCAAAGCTATGAGGCGGCAGGAAAAACTGGATCAGCAGAGTATTCTACCGGTGCAGATTCCTCGCATTCCTGGTTTGTGGGATATGCACACCGGGATGATAAATCCGATATTGCAATCGCTGTCAATCGTGGAAAAGCAGGTGTCGGAAGTGAATATGCCGTGCCGATTGCAAAAGAGGTTTTTGATGCATATTATAATGAATGAAATGTTGCATGTGCTTTTGAAAAGTATTATACTTATTAGCATGACAGTATTATAAAAAACCACATCAGGAGGTATTGCGATGATCGAGGCAACAAGTTGTGGTGGTGTGGTAATATTTCGCGGCAAAATATTGCTCTTGTACAAAAATTACAAAAATAAATACGAGGGATGGGTACTTCCAAAGGGAACTGTGGAAGCAGGAGAAGAATATAAGGATACAGCGATGAGGGAAGTATATGAAGAGACTGGTGTGAAAGCAACCCTGATGAAATATATCGGGAAAAGCCAGTATTCATTTACGGTACCGGAGGATGTTGTGGAGAAGACGGTGCACTGGTATCTGATGATGGCAGACAGTTATTACAGCAAACCACAGCGTGAAGAATATTTTGTCGATTCCGGTTATTACAAATACCATGAGGCGTATCATCTTTTGAAATTTCCGAATGAAAAACAGATGTTAGAAAGAGCGTATGAGGAATATCAGGAATTAAAGAAGAATAATCTGTGGGGCAGCCACAGGTATGAATAAACAAAACACATCAGAAAGATGGAGCAGGATGTATGATATGGTATAAGGATTTGTATGTTGGAGAAGTATTGTACATAAGACAAAGAATGTCAAATGGAAGATTATGCACAATGCCGGACAGATTGGGATTTATGTGATCACATTAGCCTCTAACACACAGAATCTGCTTGATATCATACCATCATACGAACTGATGCAAAAAGGGTATCCGAAAAAAGATATGGTGGTTGTGGGACTGGCAAAGGGCTATGATGAAGCGATTGAGGTCGCAGCATCCATTGTGGATGAAGTGTACCACAGTACCGGCACATTTGCCGTCCGCACCTATCTTGCAGAAAAACAGAGGTAAGGAGCGTAGAATGTCAGTTATAGTGCTCATATTAAAATAATCGGCTGGATCCTGCTGACGCTGCTTGCAATTTTTCTGCTGATTGTTTTTCTTGTATTATTTGTGCCGGTTCGTTACCGGATGGATGGAAGCATAGAAGAAAATATCCGGGTTCAGGGGAAAGTGCATTGGCTGCTTCATATTTTGACGTTTGACTTTTCTTATAACGAGGAAGGTTTTTCTTATACGCTGAAACTCTTTGGAAAACGTATCGCTTTGGGGGAGAAGCTGGAGGACGAAGAGGAAGAACCGGATGCAGACAGTACAGACACGGCAGTGCATGAGACAAAAGCAGAGGATAAAAACATACCTCCATCAGATTCAAAAATGCAACGGCAGGATGTCAGTGTAAAAGATGCAGCAGAAGCCAATGAAAAGAAAGATTCAAAAGATGGTACAGATACGAAAGAACAGGCGTCTATAGTACGAAAGAATATAGAAGAGACAGATTCTGAAAAAATATCGTTTGGACAGAAGATAACAAGTAAATTTCACGATATCACTAATAAAATCAAAGGTATTCGTGGAAAACTGGCAGACCTGTCCGGGCAGGCAGGAAAAATAAAGGCTGCACTGACCGATGAACATAACCGTAATAGTGTTTCTGCAATCTGGAAAGAACTTAAATATTTACTGAAACATTCGCGTTTTCGAAAGATTGACACAGAACTGAATTTTGCACTGTGGGAGCCGTCAGCGACCGGACAGGCACTTGGAATCCTTGCCATGTTTCCGGCAATCTATCAGTATGATATTGGGATTTATCCCGATTTTGAAGCAGATAAGACATATGTGAAAGGTACTTTTCTGGTAAATGGGCACATCCGTCTCGTACATGTACTTATATCCGGTATCCGTCTGTTAAAGGAGCGTGATATCCGGAATTTTATAAAGAAATTTTTTAAGTAAAGAAAAAGAGAAAGGCAGGTTTTTATTATGGCAGACAACAGTTTTCATACAACAGTAGAGTCCTTGTTTAAGGGGATGGACAGTTTATCACAACAAAAACAGTAGTGGGTGATGCGATCCATATTGGTGATACGATCATCCTTCCGCTGGTGGATGTTTCATTTGGTGTTGCAGCCGGAGCTTTTTCACAGGAAAAGAAAAATAACGGTGCCGGTGGTATGGGTGGAAAGATCATGCCGAGTGCAGTTCTTGTGATCCAGAACGGGACAACAAAACTGGTAAATATCAAGAATCAGGATGGAATCACGAAAATCCTTGATATGGTGCCGGATTTTGTAAACAAATTTACCTCGAAAAATGATGTGGTTTCTGAGGACTCCGCAGCGGATCAGACCGATGATGCCGCAAAATCAGCAGCTGGAAAAGAGATGGAGGATATCTTAAAGGATTCCGCAAACAAATAATTTTTAAAACAGTAATAGAAATGCAAAAGAAACGCATATATTATCAGTAATATATGCGTTTCTTTATTGGAGTCTGCCATGAAACGGATGCTCGGATTTGCACTGTTCTGCTTCGCAATGGGAATGCTTGTGATGATCGTCATTCACAACCGTTTCTGTGGGTTTGTGCTCATGATTTTATGTATGCTCGCAGGTTATTACCTGTTCTGCTGTGATGACTGTTAGCCGATCAGCTCTTTTACACAGGCAGCGATTGTTTCATCTTTACAGTTTGCAAAGAAGTACTCGCTGAAATGTTCGCCGCTTAAAGCACCGACTACAAGGTCACGGTCAAGTTCTTTTAAGATAGATACGAGATCGCGGTGGGTCACTTTTTTAACTTCATCTAAGATCTTTTTGTTGCGCTGTTCCGGTTCCACACGCTCTTTCGGGTATCCACCGCCGCCCGGAGCGCAGAACAGTTTTTCAAAGATATAGGTCAGATTTAATTCTCCACCCCAGCCAAAGTTTTCTGCAAATGGAAGAGCGATACAGTTCCCGTCGTTGACTGTGAGAAAAGATAAGCGTCAAGCGGGGATTCGATATGTCCGCAGAGTACCTGTGGGAATGCGTTGCATGCAAGCATGGCGCCTTCGCCGGTTCCACATCCTGTGATCACAAAATCAGCAGCACCGGAGTTTAATAAAACTGCTGCAAGAATACCATTCTGCACGTAGGTCAGCTGATGTGTATCTTCAGCAGAGTACATGCCGTAGTTAAACACTTCATGTCCCATTGGCTCTACCACAGATTTTAAGGTGGCACAGATCATTTCATTTTTTGCTGCCTGGCTGTTTTCGTTGATTAATGCAATTTTCATGAATATCCTCATTTCTGTACTGCCGGTATATTATTTTGCCGGAATAGTGGCAGTACACCCATATTCCGGCATTGATAAAAGTTACATCAGATCTGTCATTGCAACGTCATCCATATCATCAAAGTCCTGATTTTCGCCAACCATTCCCCAGATGAAAGTATATGCCTGTGTGCCGCATCCGGAGTGGATTGACCAGCTCGGAGAGATGACAGCCTGCTCATTGCGCATCACAATGTGTCTTGTCTCTGTCGCTCGCCATATAATGCATTACAAGTGCATCTTTTGGCATGTCAAAGTACAGATAAACTTCCATACGTCTGTCATGTGTGTGGCATGGCATGGTGTTCCATACACTGCCCGGTTCGAGTTTTGTCATACCCATCTCAAGCTGGCAGCTCTCTACCTGTCCCGGAAGGATATATTTGCAGATCGTTCTGTGGTTTGCGGTCTCTAAAGAGCCGAGTTCTACTTTGTTGCAGTCTTTTACGATGACAACGCCGTCCTCCGGTGTGCCTTCCGGTTTGATCAGGACAGTCGGGTAGGTCATATGTGCAGGAGCACTGTTTAAGTAAAATTTTGCAGGAGCATCTGCATTTTCGCTTGCAAAGGAAATGTCCTTTGATCCCATGCCGATGTACATGCCTTCTTTGTGGGCAACTTTGTATTCTTTTCCGTCGATCGTGATCACGCCGGCACCGCCGATATTGATCACACCGAGCTCACGGCGCTCACAGAAATACTGTGCGCGCAGCTCGTCGCCGGCGGTTAATTTTAAAGTTTCCTTTACCGGAACAGCAGAACCGGTGATGATGCGGTCGATATGGCTGTATACAAGTTTGATGACATCCGGCTGGAACAGATCATCGATTAAAAATTCTTCTCTTAAACGTTCGGTTGTGTAATGTTTGACATCTCTTGGAGATGCTGCAGTACGAAGTTCCATAAAAATCCTTTCCTGCGCTTTTCTGTGCGCATCACAAATATCTTAATATATGAATCCAAAACGCTGAAAATCAGGTTATTAAAGCTGCCTGCATCCTGTTTTATATCTTAGCAGGTTTTTAAGTTAAATCCAAAGTAATTTACAGAGTTGTTGTAGCAGATACCTTTTACGATCTCCTCTAAGGTATCATAATCTGCTGGGAACTCGCCGTTTTCTACCCATCCACCGATCAGGTTGCAGAGGATTCTGCGGAAGTAATCGTGGCGTGTGTAGGATAAGAAGCTTCTGGAGTCTGTCAGCATGCCGACAAAACCGGAGAGATTTCCAAGGTTTGCAAGGGAGATCATCTGATCCTGCATACCGGTCTTGTGATCGTTGAACCACCATGCGGAACCCTGCTGGATCTTTGCGACAGCGGTGGAATCCTGGAAGCATCCTAAGATCGTGCCAATTGCCTGGTTGTCGTTCGGGTTTAAGCTGTAAATGATAGTTTTTGGAAGATTTCCGCTCTTATTTAAGAAATTTAAGAAATCTGCCATCTCAGAAGATGGTGCATAGTTGTTGATGCAGTCGTATCCAGTATCCGGTCCAAGGCGGTCGAACATCGGAGTGTTGTTGTCACGTTTGCATCCATAGTGAAGCTGCATAACCCAGTTACGTTTTGTATACTCTGTGCCGACAAACAGCATAAATGCAGTCTTGAATTTTAACTCTTCCTCACGGGTAACACCTTCTCCGGAGAGACGTTTTGCAAAAATAGCTTCAATCTCATCATCGGAAGCCGGTGCGTACATTACATATTCCAAAGCGTGGTCAGATACGCTGCATCCCATGGAAGCGAAGAAATCCATACGGTTTGAAAGTGCCTTCTTTAAGCTGCAAAGGTATCTACTTTGATGCCGGAAACGTCAGATAACTGTGCAATGTAATCTAAATATGTAACTTTTTCGATATTCATTGCCTTGTCAGGACGCCATGCCGGAAGAACCTGAACGTCAAAAGAATCATCCTCTGCAATCTTTTTGTGCCATTCTAAGGAGTCGACCGGATCGTCGGTGGTGCAGATCAGAGTAACGTTGGACTGTCTGATGATGTTGCGGACAGACATATCTTTCTCTGCAAGTCTCTTATTGCATAACTCCCAGACTTCCTCGCTGTTTTCTTATTTAAAACGCCGTTGTAACCGAAATATTTCTTTAACTCCAGATGGCTCCAGTGGAAGAGCGGGTTGCCGATCGCTTTGCCGAGAACCTCAGCCCATTTTAAGAATTTTTCCTTGTCGGAAGCATCACCGGTGATGTATTTTTCATCGACACCACAGGAACGCATAAAGCGCCATTTGTAATGGTCGCCGCCTAACCATACCTGGGTAATATTTTCAAACTGACGGTCCTCGTAGATTTCCTGCGGATTGATGTGGCAGTGATAATCTAAGATCGGTGCATCTGCTGCGTAGGAATGGTAAAGTTTCTGAGCAGTCTCGCTCTGAAGTAAGAAATTTTCGTCCATAAATTGTTTCATTGTTTTTTCCTCCATAAAAATGTTTTAAAATAAAGTAGTTCCACGTTTGATCAGTTTGCCGGAGAAAATAGATTTCTTCGGCATTTCTTCACCGGAAAGAACACCGACTAAGGTCTGTACTAACTGATGAGTCTGTGTTTCTAAGCGGTTGTCCACGGAAGTGAGTTCCGGAATACAGCAGGTTGTCAGCATGGAGTTGTTGTACCCAATAATCGATAAATCGTCGGGCACAGAAATATGATTGCGTTGTGCGTATTTGACTACGCCGACGGCGAGTACGTCATCCGCAGCGATCACTCCATGAAAAGGAGGGGCCTCTTTTGCAACCTGATCCATAAAATCTGCAATTTCATTGAATTGCTGGGAATCTCCGTCGTATTTGTGGATCCTGTTTTCTATATCAGAGATGCCATGTTTTTTTAAGGCGTCTTTGAAACCATTTAATTTTTTGCGACCACTATATGAAATAGAATTGTAAATATAGACTGGATCGGCGATACCGGAATCTAACATGGATTCGGTTGCTTCAAACATGGTCGTGTAGTCGTCGCATAAAGTGCTGTAAACGTTCGGATAATCAAAAGCGGCGTTTAACAGCATGATTGGTACCTGCGTGGAAACATCTTTAATATACTGGTTTTCATCCTCCGTAGTACCGATGAAATTAGAACCGACAAGAATGATACCGTCTACTTTTTTGGAAAGGATCAGATTCAGATAATTCTGTTTGAGCTCCAGATTATATCCGGTACAGCAGAGCAGTGACTCATAACCGTTTGCCTGCAGTTCCTGTTCTAAATAATAAACTGCCTTTGCAAGAAAAAGATCGGAGGAATCTGCACAGAGAATACCAATGGTCTGCAGGGAGTGGAGTCCCATGCCGCGCGCGAAAGCGTTTGGCGTGTAATCGTATTTCTCGATGATATCCATAACCTTTTTCTTTGTGGAAGGGCGGACCTTGTCGCTGCCGTTTAGTACGCGGGAGACAGTGGCGATCGATACGCCTGCTTTTTTTGAAATATCATATATAGTCATAGAAAAATCCTTTTATAACAAATTTGCATCCTGAAACGTTTCGGATTACATTAAATATAGAATGTAAACAAAAATGAAAGCAGTTTCATTGCCGCTAGTCTGATTATACAATATTAAAAAAAATAAAGCAATACGGGATTTTGTGAAAATAGAAAAAGTGTAGAAGAAAATAAGGCATTTTTAAAGAAAAATAATAAAAATCACTAAATTGTGCAAAATTACATATTGACGAAACGGTAAAAAGGTGTAAGAATACAAATTGTAAACGCTTACAAAATGACAAGGTGCAGTAATGATCTGATAATCAGGAGGAAATCATGGATTTATTAAACAGAAAAAAAACAGGAAAAGTAGAAAGACCAGTTAAAGTATTACAGTTTGGAGAAGGAAATTTCTTCGTGCGTTTGTTGACTACATGATCGACATTGCAAATGAGCAGGGAAAATTTAACGGAGACATCGTACTTGTAAAACCGATTGAGTTCGGAAGTCTTGACAGATTTCACGATCAGGAGTGCCAGTATACAGTACAGTTAAGAGGAATCGTGGATGGAGAGCCGAAGCGTATTAACCGTATCGTAACCAGCGTTGCAGATGCAGTAGATGCTTATGGTGAATATCAGAAATATGCAGATTATGCAAAACTTGACAGCTTACGTTACATTGTTTCTAATACAACAGAGGCAGGTATCGTTTATGATGATACAGACAGATTAGAGATGGAGCCGCCGAAGAGCTATCCGGGTAAATTGACCAAATTTTTATATGAAAGATATAAACATTTTAACGGAGCAATGGACAAAGGTCTTGTGATGCTTCCGGTTGAGCTGATCGATGATAATGGTATCCATTTAAAAGAGTGTGTAGAGAAACTTGCAGTACTCTGGAATTTAGAAGAAGGATTTAAGAAATGGTTAGATGAGGCATGTGTATTTACATCCACATTAGTTGACCGTATTGTAACCGGTTACCCAAGAGATGAGGCTGAGGAACTTTGCAAAGAGTTCGGATATCAGGATAACCTGATTGTAACAGGTGAACCATTTGCTCTCTGGGTTATCGAGAGTGCAAAAGATATCAGCAAAGAATTTGCACTTCCGGATGCAGGACTCCCGGTTATCTTTACTGACAATCAGAAACCTTATAAACAGAGAAAAAGTACGTATCTTAAATGGTGCACATACTTCTTTTGTACTGGCATCTTATCTCTGTGGTAATGATATCGTGTTAGAGTCCATGCAGGATGAATTGATCTTCAACTTTATGAAAGCAACGATCTTTGATGAAGTTATTCCTACATTAACACTTCCGAAACAGGATCTGATCGATTTTGCAGAGGCAGTTATTACAAGATTTAACAACCCATATGTAAAACATGCATTATTATCCATTTCCCTGAACTCTGTTTCAAAATGGCGCGCAAGATGTATGCCGAGCTTCTTAGAGTACATTAAGAACGAAGGAAAACTTCCGACACACCTGACATTTTCACTGGCTGCCCTGATGGCATTCTATACAGGTACAGAGATTCGCGACAAAGCATTGATCGGACATCGTGATGGTGCTGAGTATCAGATCTTAGATGACGCAGCGGTATTAGAGTTCTTTGCAGAAAACAGTTCAAAAGATGCAGCAGAATATACACATGCAGTATTATCCAATGAGCATTTCTGGGGTGAGGACCTTACAAAATTAGCAGGAGTGGAAGAGGCTGTAACTGGTTACATGGAAGATATCCGTGCACTTGGAATGAGAGCAGCAATGGAAAAAACTTTTAACGCATAAGCAGGAGAATACTTATGAAAGATTTTATCAAAATTAATGAAAATGATAATGTCATTGTTGCCATAAAGGAAATTGCGGAGGGAGAAAAAGTCGCTGTTGATGGAAAAGAATTTACAGCGGCTGAGACGATCCCTGCCGGTCATAAGATGGCAATCAGTGATATTCCGCAGGGCGGCGATGTGATCAAATATGGTTTCCGTATCGGAAATGCAAAAGAGGATATCAAAGCCGGTCAGTGGGTGCATGTACATAATATCAAAACTGCTCTTGGTGATCTGCTTACCTATACCTATGAGCCGGTAAAAACAGAGGAAAAAAAGACAGAGGATCGTACTTTTATGGGATTTTCACGTCCGGATGGAAGCGTCGGTGTGCGTAATGAAGTCTGGATCATACCGACGGTCGGCTGTGTGAACAACATCGCAACAGCGATGGCAAAACGTGCCAATGCAAAGGTTCATGGTTCTGTGGAGGAAGTCATTGCATTTCCTCATCCATATGGATGTTCCCAGATGGGAGACGACCAGGAGCACACCAGAACGATCCTCGCCGATCTTGTAAAACACCCGAATGCAGGAGGCGTTTTAGTGCTTGGTCTTGGCTGTGAGAATAGTAACATCGGTGAACTGAAAAAATACATTGGTGATTATGACGAGAACCGTGTGAAATTTTTAGTCTGCCAGGAATGCGAAGATGAGATGGAAGAGGGCGAAAAGCTCTTAGAGGAACTGATCGATTATGCTGCGGGATTTTCCCGTGAGCCGATCAGTGCGTCCAAACTGATCATCGGCATGAAATGCGGCGGCAGTGACGGATTTTCCGGAATTACGGCAAACCCGCTGGTAGGTAAATTCTCAGACATTCTGATCGGAAAGGGCGGAACAACGATTCTGACCGAGGTGCCGGAGATGTTCGGTGCAGAGACACTGCTTATGAACCGCTGTGAAAATGAAGAATTATTTGAACAGACGGTGAACCTGATCAACGATTTTAAACAGTATTTTAAAGATAATCACCAGACAATCTACGAGAATCCGTCACCTGGAAATAAAAAAGGCGGTATCTCAACCTTAGAGGATAAGTCTTTGGGATGTACACAGAAATCAGGAAGTGCTGCAGTAAAAGGCGTTCTTTCCTATGGCGAGCGCGTACATACGCCGGGATTAAATCTTCTCAGCGCACCGGGCAATGACCTTGTTGCTGCAACTGCATTAGCAGCCAGCGGAGCACACATTGTTCTGTTTACGACCGGACGCGGGACACCGTTTGCTTCCCCGGTTCCGACCGTTAAGATTTCCAGCAACAGTACACTTGCCGGAAAGAAAAAGAACTGGATCGATTTCAATGCGGGCGTTCTTGTGGAGGATGCAGAGTTAGAGGAGACAGGTCAGAAATTATTTGACTATGTGATCGACGTTGCATCTGGTAAGAAGGTACGCAGTGAGGAAGCCGGATTCCATGATATGGCGATCTTTAAGCAGGGTGTTACCTTGTAAGGAAACGGAAAAAAGTTGTCAATCTGATATGATGGATATCTACAATAGAATGTTTGTGCAGAATTCAATCTGTTATTTCAGAAACATCCGGCAGAAAAAGTAGAAACTGGATTCTTATTGAAAGAATCTTAAACATAACACAAAAAAGGAGACAGAATTATGTCATTTTTAAACAATTTCTCATTAGAGGGTAAAATTGCATTAGTAACAGGCGCGTCTTATGGTATCGGATTTGCTATCGCATCTGCTTATGCAGAGGCAGGCGCAACCATCGTATTCAACGATATCAAACAGGAGCTGGTTGACAAGGGATTAGCAGCTTATGCTGAAAAAGGATCAAAGCTCATGGTTATGTCTGCGACGTTACCAATGAGGAGCAGGTGAATGAACTTGTGAAAAAAGTAGAGGAAGAAGTTGGTGTGATCGATATCCTTGTAAACAATGCAGGTATCATCAAACGTATTCCAATGTGCGATATGTCAGCAGCAGAGTTCAGACAGGTAATTGATGTTGACTTAAATGCACCGTTCATCGTATCAAAAGCAGTGATTCCGTCCATGATCAAAAAAGGCCACGGAAAGATCATCAACATCTGCTCTATGATGAGTGAGCTTGGTCGTGAGACTGTTTCCGCTTACGCTGCAGCAAAAGGTGGTTTAAAAATGTTAACAAAGAACATTGCATCTGAGTACGGTGAATTCAATATCCAGTGTAACGGTATCGGACCTGGTTATATTGCAACACCTCAGACAGCACCTCTTCGTGAGATCCAGCCGGACGGTTCCAGACATCCGTTTGACCAGTTTATCATCGCAAAGACTCCGGCTGCAAGATGGGGAAATGCAGAAGACTTACAGGGACCGGCTGTGTTCCTTGCATCGGATGCATCTAACTTTGTAAATGGTCATGTGCTGTATGTAGATGGTGGTATTTTAGCTTATATTGGTAAGCAGCCACAGTAAAAACAGATGAGATTTGTTGTGAATTGATGCTGCACCCAGTCAGGAGGTGGCTGAGCCTTGGGACGTGCGCCGGAACCGGCAGGTTTTGTTGGGTTCCGTTGTACGGAAATAAGAGGTTCTAAGTGCCCTTGATCTGGGTTGTGGCAGAGTGACGCGTGCATCCCCGGACGAGCCTTCCATGGCTCGACGGGGATTTTTGCTGCCATCCGTGGCAGCAACGCTGTTTTGTGACAAGGGCACTAAGAACCTCTAATTTCCTCCCAAAGTCATCACAAAATCTGCCGGTTCCGGTGCACTGTCGGCGTGCCTTAGTGCAAACACCCTCCAAGTTGCTGATGGATTTTAGATGATATTGATTGTGGCTTCACTGCTAAAGCAGGAAGCTGTTTTTTGCTGTGTAGGATTCGGGTGTCAAAAGGTGGCTTCAAGTTTTTGATTGGCAAATTGCACAAAGTCGGGTCTGTTTTGTTCTGATGTCCGAAAATAAGAAAATCTAAGTCTGCCTGAGTTAGATTACAACGGAGTGACGTGTACGTCTTAAACGCCCCGTCCATGTGGCGTTAAGACTTTTGCCGCCTCACTACAGGCATCCACAAACCATCCCAACCAGATGTCCCTGAAACTCCCCAAATAAACTTTCCTCCTGCTTCCTCATAAACACCGTTACATCCGCATCTCCAAACACCACCTCAAAATGCACACTCCCCACGAACGCATCGATCACATGTGCCCGCACATATAAAGTGTCCTCCGAAACCCACACTCCACTGGCAGCATACCTCTGGTCATAGACGGGAAACTGTCCGCAGACAAGTTTTCCAAAACCGAAATGAATGGAACACGGTCTGCCGTGCAGTGTAAATGTAAAACATCCCTCATCATTTGTAAAATCCGCTGTAAAATTTGTAAACTCACTACTGTTTGGTTTGAACATATATCGTTTCCCCGAAACTTGTGAAGTGACCGCTGCCGTCATTGCACTATCACCCAGAGGTGCAATCGCAAGTGAAGAGAGCACAGAAAGAAGCTCTGTATGCGTTTTTTGTTCTTCCGGGAGTGGATCTGCCTGTATGAAAGGAAGAATCTCATCATACAGAGCATCATAAATCAGTTGATTTCCACCCGCAAGTCCCTGTGTGTCTGCGGTAGTGACAAAGAGCAGATCATAATCCGGAAGGTAATGGATGAACTGACCACCCATGCCGTAGCAGACAAAACCATTTTTTTCACTGCGCCAGATCTGATAACCATAGCCGCAGGCTTCACTTGGAAGAGGTGCCGTGATGCGTGTGTCAGAGAGATGGGAGGTTGCTGTTTTGATGTAGGAGGCAGAAACGAGCTGTGTTCCATCAATATTTCCATCGTGAGATAGAAGATAACCGAATTTTAACAGGTCGGATGGAAGAGCGACAAGTCCGCTTCCGCCCATGGAGACACCAAAAGGATCTGTCAGCATGTAGGATTCATCGGAAAATTCCAAAACAGACAGTTTTTCTTTGAGATAATCGAGCATTGGCATGCCGGAAAGACGTTCTACAAGCGCACTGAGTGTATGTGCGGAGGACGTATCATAATGAAAGAGCTTTCCTGCAGGATGGGTTGGTGGTACGGTAAAGAAACTTCTACCCAGTCACTTTTCATATCGACCTTGTAGGTCGTCGCGGCATGACAGGTGCGCATCATGAGCATATCCCGGATCGTCATGGCTGCAATCCACGGATGTACATTCGCTGGAATCTTGTCTGGAAAATATGAGACGATCGGATCATCCAGTGATAATTTTCCTTCCGCTTCCAAAAGACCGATCGCAATGGATGTAAAACTTTTACTGATCGAAAACATGCGATGCAGCGTGTCTTTCTGATATGGTGCATAGTAGCCCTCGGCAATGAGTGTGTCATGCCGCATTAAAAGAAAACTGTGCATTGGAACCTGTTTTTTTTGTAAACGATCCA
>ENA-OQCN01000475-OQCN01000475.1-human-gut-metagenome-genome-assembly--contig:-NODE-475-length-21377-cov-2.770965_pt1 | contig 21377 bp, 26 predicted proteins | sample MGYA00242497_ERZ504576 | MGnify/ENA primary metagenome ERZ504576 (study PRJEB26092, sample SAMD00036296) | human gut metagenome | host: Homo sapiens | study: EMG produced TPA metagenomics assembly of... | reverse complement strand
TGACAACATGCTGCAAGGCCGGCCCAAAGGCTGCCTTGCAGGGCACAGCGCCGGGAAGGGTTGCCTGTCTGGAATTTGCAGGGGAGAAAAACGCAAACCAATATAGCAGCAGATTATGCCGTGAAAGTACCTGCTTTCACGGCATTGCTGTGCCGCCATATTGGTTCCATTCGTACATTTTTGAAATCGTAACGATTGTAGTATACTGGTTTTGCGGGCGAGGAAAACGCCCCGTCCCGCCAGTCAATCCTTGGAGGTGCAGTCTTATGCCACAATGCTTTGGGAGCCTTTCTCATGACCGCCAGCTTGCGCGTAAAAAACGACAAATATTATGTTGTGCTCACGCATACGACAGATGGCAAGAAAAATCAGACCTGGGTCTCCACAGGTCTGACAGTAACAGGCAACGAGGGCAAAGCCAGGCAGCTCATGCTTGATATGCTCGGCGAAAAGCTGAGCAGGCTGCCCCGCCCGATATGCTTTTCAGTGACGCCGTGCGCCGCTGGCTGGAGGATGTCCGGCATCGCGTGGACGAGGTCACCTACCAAGGCTACGAGGTTCAGGCCCGAGCACACATCCTCCCCTACTTCGATGATCTGCAAATCCGGCTGTGCGATGTTGACGGCGAGACGCTGCAGACCTACATCAACGTAAAGGCTAAATTCGGGCGTTCTGACGGCCACGGTGGCCTTTCGGCGGTTAGTTTGCGCCAGCACAAGAACGTGCTCAATCAGACGCTCAAATTAGCGCAGAGGGACGGTCTGATCCAGACAAACCCTGCCGATCTGGTCGTCATGCCGCACGCGGCGCAGTTTACCGGCACGTTCTACACCGAAGCGCAGATGCGAGACCTGCTGACCGCCGTCAAGAACGAACGCCTCTACCCCATCATCTACGTCACCGCGCTGTACGGTCTGCGCCGCAGCGAGGTACTGGGCCTGAAATGGGACAGCATCAACTTTGCGATGCAAACGCTGACCATACGGCACACCGTAGCCCGGGTCACGAAAGTCGTGGAGAAGAACAAGACGAAGAACGCATCCAGCTTCCGCAGCTTTCCCCTGACAGACGATGCGGTGCGGCTGTTCAAGATCCTGTTACAGCAGGAACAATACTACCGCAACCACTTCGGCAAGGACTACATAGACAACGACTAAGTGTTCACCTGGGAGGACGGGCACCCCTACTCCCCTGACTACGTGAGCCACACCTTCCACAAGCTGCTGAAGAAGTACGACCTGCCCCATATCCGGTTCCACGACCTGCGCCACACCTGCGCCAGCATGTTGCTGTCGGAGGCTACGGCCTGAAGGACGTGCAGGAGTGGCTGGGCCACTCGGACATCAAGATGACTGTAAACATCTACGGCCATCTGGACATACGGCGCAAGCGTTCCATTGCCAATGGGTTGGAACAGGCGCTGCCGCGATTGAAGCCGTAAAAAAACAAAAAAAGCGCCAAATCCTTTCGGATTTGACGCTCCTGCTGACCTTGACAGCCATCTTTGGTCCGAGTGGCGAGAGTCGAACTCACGGCCTCTTGAACCCCATACAAGCGAGCTACCAAATCGCGCGATTTATGGTAGCGACAAGCTATTCTAAAAAATCAATCGATATAGTTGGCTATCTATTAATTTCTGATGACACCATCTGATAGTTATATATTTGCAAATTTGTGTGCACCATCAAAACTCATTTTGCTTGAATCACGTTCTATACAATGTTTGCTTCATACCTCCTGGTTTGAGGTTTTCTCCATTACTTTCTTAAACTCTTCAGCTGTCATTTTAGCTTTTTCAGCCGCACGCTCCAGTTTCAAATCGCCGTCCTGAACAAGTTGAACAAGCATCCCGATTTCACCGATACAGATGCCCTCTTTTCTGCCCTCCCTCCGGCCTTCTTTCCGGCCTTCTTTCCGACCTTCTTTCCGACCTTCTATCCTGCCTTCTTCTCTGCCTTCGGCCTTGACCCCCTGACTAAGGTTGCACATAATAAGCACCTCTCTTTCCAGTTCATCGCTCATTGCAACGCCAAACTCTTCTTCGAGAATTTTCTTTTTCTCCGTAGCTGCTCTCGACGAAGAAAGCAGCACATCCAAGAATTTTAGAATACCTGTATAGTTTTCAGAATCAGGTTTTCCCAGACAAATCATTACCACGCTCATTAGACCATAGTTTTCTGATTTTTCAGTTACATTTCCAATCAACTGTTCTGGACAAATCGAATACCTCGTGAGCGTATTTTGAAATTCATCGGACGGCTTTGTACATACCCATATAGAATACACTTTTCTGATTTTTCCGTACTCCGACTTTTTGAATATCGGCCCGTGCTGGGCGGAAATCATTCTGCTGCAATAATAGATTGCACGTTTCGTCAGCGGATATCCCGGATTGAACGCAGTCTGTGCTTCCACATTGATAATAAGACGAATCACATCTTGCGAAGCCGCATCATGCACTGCTGTCGGCGCAATCGCATCAAAGCGAACATCATATTGAATCTTAATATCTGTCTTTAAATCACACTCTACCGTAATTATATCTTTGATAGCGAAGCAAATCAACCACATTTTTTATTTGAAACAAAATACACTATTTTGTTTCACTTTGCAAGGAATCTGTGGGTATTCTGCACAAAGGTGCATGGGGTGCGTGGGATTTTATTGGCTGGTTTTTGCAGCGTGCCGTGTACTACACCATTACTACATCATTTTATGGGAAAGAGACTGGGTATGACACAAATATTTTACCTTTCAAAACTTTTGCACCGTCCACTGGATGATAGGCCCTGCTATTATAATTGTGGCAATCGTACACACACCAAAACGTCCGCCGCAAAGCACACCAAGCACAACCATAAGCACATCCAGCACCATGCGGACGTATTTCACCGGCCAGCCGTTCTTCTCTGCCAGTGCAAATGTCATGGCTTCGTAGGAGCCACGCCCCAGATTTGCAGACGAATAGAGCCCGTACCAAATGAAAACACAACAATTCCCGCACACATAATGATAAAGTTGAGGATTCGGCTCTGGCTGTATACGTGTAATCGGCTAAAAATTTCTACAAAGCCACTGTAAAACAGCTGATAAATCACTGTACCGATATGGATTTGACGGCGGTCATAGAAGAACACAAACGCGAGCATGACCACCGCTACCGCAAGCGACGCGCCGCCAATCGTAAGCCCTGTCAGGTTTGCCACACCCTGCCAAAAGATAGCCAGCGTTGCGCCGCCAAAACCTGCATATACCGCCAATGTAAGGCCATAGGCCGCCAGAATGGAGCCGACCACGATTTTCAGGGCCGCTTTTCCCGACATATGTTTTTGTTCCATTTCTTTTCTCCATGAAAAAACTTCCCCTGCTGCTTGTTGGAAAGTGCAGGGGAAGTTTTTACTGTTACTGCTCCTTCGCCTTGATGGCCGCGTCAATCGCGCGGGCAGCCTCTTTACCGGCACCCATGGCCAGAATGACTGTGGCAGCGCCCGTAACGGCATCGCCGCCGGCGTAGACCATCGGGCGGCTCGTCAGGCCGTCGGGGCCGTTCGTGATCAGGCAGCCGTGCTTGTCGGCGTCCAGACCGGGGGTGGTCGAGCGAATCAGCGGGTTGGGGCTGGTGCCAGCGCCATAATCATGGTGTCAACCTCCAGCTCGAACTCGCTGCCCTCCTTCACGATGGGACGGCGGCGTCCGGACGCATCCGGCTCACCCAGTTCCATCTCAACGCAGGTCATACCCTTGACCCAGCCGTTCTCGTCGCCCAGCACTTCCGTCGGGTTCGTCAGCGTCTTAAAGACGATGCCCTCCTCCTCGGCGTGCTCGACCTCCTCCTTACGGGCAGGCAGCTCGGCCATGCCGCGGCGGTAGACGATGTAGACATTCTCGGCACCCAGACGCTTGGCGCAGCGGGCAGCGTCCATGGCGACGTTGCGCCGCCGACAACGGCAACGGACTTGCTCTTCATGATGGGCGTGCGGGAATCCTCCTTGTACGCCTTCATCAAATTGACGCGGGTCAGGTACTCGTTGGCGGAGTAGACGCCGTTCAGGCTCTCGCCGGGGATGCCCATAAAGCGGGGCAGACCGGCACCGGACGCGACATAGACGGCCTCAAAGCCGTAGTCGTTCATCAGCTCGTCGATGGTCAGGACTTTACCGATGACCATGTTCGTCTCGATGTCCACACCCAGCTCCTTCAGACCCTCGACCTCATGCTGAACGATGTCCTTGGGCAGACGGAACTCGGGGATGCCGTACATCAACACGCCGCCCGCAACGTGCAGGGCCTCGTACACGGTCACTTTATAGCCCAGCTTGGCCAGATCGCCGGCCACGGTCAGGCCGGACGGGCCTGCGCCGATAACAGCGACCTTGTGGCCGTTGGGCGCGGGGGCGGTGGGCTTGGTATGTACGTTGTTGCGGTACCAATCGGCGACAAAGCGCTCCAAGCGGCCAATGCCGACGGCCTCGCCCTTGATGCCGCGGACGCACTTGCCCTCGCACTGGTGCTCCTGCGGGCAGACACGTCCGCAGACGGCGGGCAGCGCGCTGGACTGGGCAATCACGTTGTAGGCGGCCTCAAAGTCGCCCTCGGCGACGTGCTTGATGAAGCCGGGAATATCAATTTCAACGGGGCAGCCGCTGCGGCAGGGGTGGTTCTTGCACTGCAGGCAGCGCTTGGCCTCGTTCACGGCCATCTCCTCGGTGTAGCCAAGGGCGACCTCTTTAAAGTTTTTGTTGCGGACGTTCGGCTCCTGGCTGGGCATGGGGCACTTTTTCGGGTCCATGTTCGGCATAATTACTGCACCTCCTGCTTCAGCAAATTGCACTCGGCCTCGCGGGCGTGTGCTTCAAAGGGCTTGTACATCGTGCCGCGGTGCATAGCCTCGTCAAAATCGACCTCAAAGCCGTCAAAGTCGGGGCCGTCCACGCAGGCAAACTTGGTCTGCCCGCCCACGGTCAGGCGGCAGCCGCCGCACATGCCGGTGCCGTCGACCATGATGGGGTTCATCGACACAACAGTCTTGACGTTGTGGGGCTTCGTCGTCTTGACGACGAATTTCATCATAATGAGCGGTCCAATCGTGATGACCTCATCAAAGTTCGCACCGTCCACAATGCGCTGCTCCAGCGGCGCGGTGACAACGCCCTTCTCGCCGTAGGAGCCGTCATCGGTCATAATGATAAACTCATCGCAGCAGGCGCGGAACTCGTCCTCCAGAATGACCAGATCCTTGTTGCGGAAACCGACGATGCCGGTGACCTTGGTGCCCTGCTCGTGCAGTGCCTGGGCAATGGGCAGCGCAATGGCGCAGCCCACGCCGCCGCCGACGACGCAGACGTTTTTCAGACCCTCGATCTCGGTGGCCTTGCCCAAGGGTCCCACAAAGTCATGCACGGCCTCGCCCTCTTTGAGGGAGTTGAGCTGCATGGTACCTGCGCCGACAACCTGGAAAATGATAGAAACGGTGCCGGCTTCGCGGTCAAACCCGGCGATGGTCAGGGGGATGCGCTCGGAGTCCTCCTTTGCGCGGACAATGATAAACTGTCCGGCCTTTGCCTTCTTGGCAATGAGCGGCGCATGGATGCAAAGTTCGGTTACGGTGGGGTTTAATTCTCTCCGTTTTACGATGGTAAACATAGTGCTCCTCACTTTCGCTCAAAACGCGGTCTTTTTGAAGAAACGGATACAGACCGGCGATCCGAACGCATAGCTCTCTTGTTTTGTCAGGCAGCCATCATCGCCGATGGCAAACACCGTGATGTTGTCGCTGTCCTGGTTCTCAGCCAACAGGTAGCTGCCTGTGCGATCCAGCGCAAAGTTGCGGGGCGTTTTGCCACCGCTGGACCGGCACTCGATCCAGGCAAGGCTGCCGTCCTCCAGAATGTGGTAGGCCGTGATGCTGTCATGGCCGCGATTGGAAGCATACAGGAACTTGCCGTCCGCCGTGATATGCAGGTCGGAGCAGATGTTCTCCCCCGTGAAGCCATAGGGCAGTGTGGAGGTCTCCTCACACAGAGTCATTTTGCCCGCATTGTAACGATAGTGCATTACGCGGGAACCAATCTCGTTGATAAGGTAGAAGTCCTTGCCGTTCGGGGCAAACTCACCGTAGCGCGGGCCGCATCCGCGTTCGACCGTGATCGTCGCCACCTCATCAGTATGTACTTCTGCACCCTCGTAGCGGTAGGCCACAACCTTATCCATGCCCAAGTCTGGCACGAACATCAGCGGGCAGTCCGGCGCAAAAATGCTGCTGTGGGCGTGGGGGCCTTCTGGCGGGTGGGGTGTACGCTGTTGCCCTCATGCTGAAAGACCGTTTTATCGGCCCGCAGGTTGCCTGTGTGTCGCGTGGGAAATTGTGACCGCGCCGCTGGCAAAGTTTGCCACCGACACGAACGCACCGTTGGGGGCAATCTCCACATGACAGGGGTCGGTACCGGCGGTATTGAAATCTGCTTCGATCCGCATCGTACCATCCGGCTCGTAGCCAATCTGGGTCAGGCCACCGCCGAACGCACCGCCGTACTTCTTCATTTCGTTGACTGCGTAAATTTTGCGCTGTTCCTCGTCGATTGCCACAAACGACGGGTTGCGCACGGGCAGCGTCGTCAGCGTCTCGATCTTGCCATCCTCAAAGCTGCAAATCGAAACACCCTTGCCCTTTCCCTGGAAAACCTCACCAGTGCCGAACAGAATTGGCTCGGTGTAGGTGCCAAGGCAGAAAAACTGTTTCATAGCTGCCACCCTTTTACTTCTTTTCCACACGCTCAACGGCCTTGACAGCTCGATGATGAAGGCGTCGCGCTTCTTCATGTCGTCCTCGATGCTGCGGGTCGACCAATCATAGAAGCCTTTGCCGGTCTTGGCACCCAGGTCGCCCTTCTCCACCAGTTCCTTGATGTAGGGGCTGGCGGTCTTGTCGGCGCAGATGCTGGGCAGCACGGTCTCCTGCACGGAGAGACCCAGGTTCAGACCGATGGCGTCCAGATGCTTCAGCGGGCCCCAGACCGGGAAACGCATTGCCATGCCGCAGCTGATGGCGGTGTCCACATCCTCGGCGCTGGCAAGGCCGGAGGCAACGATATCGATAGACTCACGGATGATGGCCTGGAACACACGGTTTGCCAGCTGGCCGGGCAGGTCGCGCTTGACAAGCACCGGGGCTTTCTTCCACTTGCGCAGTTCGTCGCGGACTGCCACGGCGACGGCCTCGTCTGTCTTGTCGCCCATGACGACTTCCACCAGCGGAACCAGGTGGCGGGCAGCCAGAAGTGGGTGGTGACGGTGCGCTCCGGGTGGACGCACTTGGCGCTGATATCGGTGATGCGCAGACCGCTCGTGTTGGAGCAGATGGGCACTTCCACGGGCAGCACGGCATCCAGCTGGGCAAATAGGTTCTGCTTGGCCTCGACATTCTCAATGATGGCCTCAATGACCAGGCGGGCGTTCTCCGCCGTCTTGATACTATCGTCGCTGGTGGAGAGCAGCTCAATAGCCTTCTCGGCCTCCTCGTGGGTATTCAACTCGTTCTCCTCGCGCAGGCGGATGCACTCAATGGCCTTCTTGCGGCCATTCTCGGCGCGTTCGGCGCTGGTATCCACCAGCACAGTCTTGTTGCCGGCCAGGGCGCTCATAGCACCGATGCCGCTGCCCATCATGCCGCTGCCAACGACCATTACGATATCTCTCATTTTAACTTCTCCTCTCGTTGTGTTCAATCTTCGGGGAACAGCAGCACGACGCGGCCTTTTGTTTTGCCGTCGCGCAGCAATCCCAATGCTTCGTTGATCTGTTCAAAGTGGACCGTCTTGTAGACATAGGGAACAATTTTGCGCTGGTTCACCAGTTCCACGACCTCGGCCATATCCTGCCGGGTCATGCCGCGCATCCCCAGAATCTCCTTCTCAAACTTCATGACTTCCTGGTAGTTGACCTTGAAGTCCTCGCTGATATAGCCACAGACCAGCACTTTGCCGCCGGGCCGCACCATGTAGACGCCTCATTGATGGACCATTCCAGGCCGATGTTGTCCAGTACCACATCCACACCGCGCCCGTTCGTCAGTTCAGCCACGCGGGTGCGCAGATCCTCGCAGGAAGTATCTATGACTGCGTCCGCGCCCATCTGTTTTGCCACTTCCAGCTTGTCTGCCTTGCGGCTGGTGGCGTAAACCGTTGCGCCCATCAGCTTGGCGATCTGGATAGCGTTCATGCCCAAACCGCCGACGCCAGAATCAGCAGCGTCTGGCCGATGCCCAGTTTTGCCTGGTTTTTCAGACCGTTGTACATACAGCCCACTGCATCCGGGATGCCGGTAATCTCCTCAAACGGGATTGTGGGGTCCACTGTAAAGGCGTTTTTGCGGGATGACGCAGTATTCCTCGTGGGAGCGTCCCGCTCAAAGCCGATACGGACCAGGCTGCGGCACAGGTTTGTGCGCCCGATGCGGCAGAACTCGCACTCGCCGCAGACGATATCAATGGCGGCGGAGATATGCTCGCCGATGCGGGCGGGGTCTACCCCCTTCCCCACGGCCACAATGACGCCTGCCATTTCATGGCCGGGGGTGTAGGGCAGGTGTACTGTGCCGATCTTGCCGTCCTGAATGTGGATATCCGACACGCACAGACCGCTGGCACGCACTTTGACAAGCACCTCGCCGGGGCCGGGCACAGGGATAGGCTTTTCCTCAATTTGCAGGGGTTCGTGATAACCGCGCAGCACCGCCGCGCGCATGGTTTCTTTCATTGCGGAACCTCCTTCATGCATTCTAAAGAAACAGCCCCGGCACCGGAATGGTTTCCTGGCCGGGGCCGTTCTTGTCAACAGCTGTTACGGATTGATAACGACCTTGATGGAGCCGTCCTTCTTGTGCTCAAAAATGTCAACTGCCTTCTCGTAGTCTTCCAGCGGGAAGGTGTGGGTGACGAGCTTGTCGCCCTGAATCGCGCCGGTGGAGAAGAAGTGCAGCACCTGCTCAGAGACGTTGGGGTTCGCCTTGGAGCCGACAATCGTCAGCTCGTTGAAGTTGACGGTGTTGGCGGGAATCATAACGTCACCTGCATGGTAGGTGGCGATCAGTGCGACCTTGCCGGTCTTGCGGGCCATCTTGCAGGCTTCATCGGGGAGTCGGCAGCGCCGGAGCACTCCATGACTTCATCCGCACCGATGCCGTTGGTCAGCTCCAGAACACGCTGGACGGGATCCTCTTTCTCGAAGTCGATGCAGACATCCGCGCCCAGTTCGCGGGCCTTTTCCAGCTTGGCGCCGCGGCCAACGACGATAACGCGGGCAGCGCCCAGTGCCTTGCACTCCTGCATGGCGCACAGACCGATGGGGCCGGGACCGATGACAACGCAGGTGCCGCCGGGGGTGACGCCTGCCATCTCACGCCGTGGAACGCAACACCGGCGCAGTCGGTCATAGCGGCAACATCGTAGCTGACGTTATCGGGGATGATGTGCAGTGCGCTGGTCTTGTAGACGTTGTACTCTGCGTTGGCGCCCTGCCAGTAGAAGCCGTAGTGGCGGTGGCCCATATCCAGCCCACCGTCGTGGCCGTCCTTGCCGTAGTTCAGGCAGACAGTGTAGTGGCCCTTCTTGCAGTTGTCGCACTTGCCGCAGCCAACGTGGGCCTCACCGGCAACGCGGTCGCCGACCTTGAAGTCGTTGACGCCCTCGCCCAGGGCAACGATCTGACCGGCCCACTCGTGGCCCATGATGAAGGGGTAGTACGGCGGCCAGTTTGTCCAGGCGTAGTCGCCGTGGATCATCTTGGGGTCAGAGCCGCAGATGGCAACGCTCTTGATGCGGCACAGCACCTCGCCGGGGCCGGGCTTCGGCACGGGGACGGTGGCAAGCTGCAGCTTGTCATAGGCGACCAGAGTCATAGCTTTCATAGTCTCAGGGATGCTGAAGTTTTCCATTGTTTAACACTCCTTTATATAATAGGCAGAGAAATGATTGGTTTACGCTGCTTTGCGCAGGGATTTCTGGTTATCCAGCACGACAGCCACAATGATGATGAGACCCTTGACAACGTACTGCAGGTCAGGGCTGACGCCAATGTAGATCAGGCCGTAGCTGATGATCTGGAAGATGATAACACCGATGACAACGCCGGGCAGGGTACCGGTGCCGCCCTTCATGGAGACACCACCCACAACGCAGGCCGCGATGGCGTCCATGGCGTAGTCAGCACCCATGGTGGAGTTGGCAGAACCGGTACGGCCTGCTTCCAACACGCCGCCGAAAGCGTAGAGCAGACCGGCGATGATGTAGACGATGATGATGGTGCGCTTGACGTTGACACCGCAGACCTTGGCAGCCTCGCGATTGCCGCCGATGGCGAACATATTCTTACCCAGCGTAGTGCGGTTCCAGATGACCCACATGACCGCCACAACGGCGATAGCGTAGAACATCAGGTAGCTCAGGCTGATATTGCCAATGCGGATGGTGCCCTGGCAGAACTTGGAGTAGGTCTTGGTAAAGCCGGACAGAGGGTTGGAGTTGCAGACCGTGTTGAAGTACTGCAAACACAGGCCGTAGCTGATGAGCTGCACGCCCAGGGATGCAACGAAGGGTGCAACGCCCCAGTGGGCAACGATGAAGCCATGGGCCGCGCAGATGATGCCCAGTAGCACCATGACCAGCAGCAGAGGCACGATCAGCGGCAGTGCGGGAACCTGGTCAGCGCTGAAAACGCGCTGGGAGTAATCGACTGCCTGTAAAAGCGAAGCAGCCACAACGGCGGCCAGGCCGACTTCACGACCAAGAGCCAGGTCCGTGCCGCCCAGCACAATGATACCGGCAATGCCGCAGGCGTAGATGACCTTGGTCGCGGACTGGGTCAGGATAGTGGTAAAGTTAGAAACGCGGACAAAGGAAGGCTCGATTGCAATAATGACCAGCAGCAGTGCGCCAATGATAAAATACAGCGAATAGTCGTAGAGCCAATCCACAATTTTTTTGGATTTCAGCATTGAAGTTTCCCCCTAAAATCAGACGAACTTGGTGGCATCCACCATGATATTTTCCTGGGTGGCGTGTTCACGGTCATGGACCAGATCATACTCTCCGGTCAGATGGCCGCTGCTCAATACCAGTACGCGGTCACAGATGCCCAGCAGCTCCGGCATTTCGGAGGAGCAGATGATAACGCCCTTGTTCTGCTTGGCAAGGTCAAAGATGAGCTGATAAATTTCGTACTTGGCACCGACGTCGATACCACGGGTCGGGTCATCCAGCAGGAAGATATCCGGGTTCAGCAGCAGCCAGCGGCCCAGAATGACCTTCTGCTGGTTGCCGCCGGACAAGTGGCGGATCTTTGTCTTGGTGCTCGGCGTCTTGGTGTGCATGGCGTCGATCATCTTCTGGGTGTCCTCGGTCATTTTCTTGGTGGACAGCCAGCCGACCTTGTTCGTGTAGTTGCCGATGCCTGCGATCACCGTGTTGAAGTCCAGACCCAAATCAGGGAAAATACCGTTGAAGCGGCGTTCCTCGGTACACAGGGCAAAGCCGTTCTTGATGCTTCCGCCGTGCTTTTGTTGCGGATCTCCTTGCCTTTCAGCGTCACGGTGCCGCTCTCGCGGGTGCGTGCGCCGAACAGCGTTTCCAGCAGCTCGGTACGGCCCGCGCCCAGCAGGCCCGCAATGCCCAGGACCTCGCCTTCATGCAGGTCAAAGGAAATATCATGGATGTGGTGGCCCAGGTCATTCAAGTCCTTCACGACCAGAATTTCTTTGCCGATGGTTCCCTGCTTCGGCGGGAAACGGTCGGTCAGTTCACGGCCGACCATCAGACGGATGACTTCATCCACATTCGTTTCTGCGGCGCGCATCGTCTTGATGAGCGCACCGTCGCGCATGACGGTGATATCGTCCGCAATGCGGAAGATCTCCTCCATCTTGTGGGAAATGTAGATGATGCCTTTTCCCTGCCTGCGCAGCCCATCGATGATCCCCATCAGGATATCGACTTCTTTCTCATTCAAAGAGGAAGTCGGCTCGTCCAGCGCGATGATATCGCAGTTGTAGGAGACTGCCTTCGCGATATCCACCATCTGGCGCTTGGAGACCGTCAGGCTGGAAAGCCGGGCACGGGGGTCGATCTTGACCTCGCCGCCCAGGGTTGCCAGCACAGCCTCGGTGTCTTTTACCATCTTAGCGGTGTCGATCAGGCCAAACTTTTTGGGAAAGCGCCCCAGCCAGACATTTTCCATCACGCTGCGCTCCGGGACCTGTTCCAATTCCTGGTGGACCATCGAGATGCCGTTAAGCAGTGCCTCGTGCGGAGACTGGAAATTGACCTCCTGCCCGCGCAGCTTGATGGTGCCCTCGTCCTTGTGGTAAATGCCGAACAAGCATTTCATCAGAGTAGACTTGCCGGCACCGTTCTCGCCCATCAGTGCATGGACTGTGCCGGGGCGCACATAGAAATCTACCCCTTTGAGCGCCTGCACACCGGCAAATGCTTTGGTAATGCCGCGCATTTCCAACAGGTATTCCTGCGAAGCCGCTGCTCTGGTCTGTTCCTGTTGTGTCGTACTCATTTTTCTGCTCCCTTTTGGGTCTTTTTCTTGCCGTTTTTGTTTTTTTGCCTGATTTTTGGGTACAAAAGTAGCGCAAAGCAGCCCAGCGTGTGCCGCTCCACTTTGCGCTCTATGAAATTTCAGTCAGACGGTTGTGCCGTCAGGATCACATGCAGGCTGCGTAGTCGTCCTGCGCGATCTTCAGGGTCTCCTTAGTGATAGCAACGTCATCAACGCGGACATCCTTGCCGAACTCGCCCCACTTGTAGTCGGTGCCGTCCAGTGCATCCTTGCCGTCGGTAATGTTCTTCGCCATGTCAATGATGATCTTAGCCTCGCGATAGGGAGAGGTCAGAACGGTGCCGGCCATGTAGCCGTCCTCGATCATTTCCCAAACATCGGGGATACCGTTGATGCCGTACACAATAGGACCGTTTCCGTCGTCAAATGCACCGGCGGTCTTCAGGGACTCAATAGCGCCCATAGCCATGGTGTCGTTGTTGCACAGGACGGCTTCGATCTCATCACCGAACTTAACGTTCCAGGCGTCCATGACGTCCTTGCCCTTGTCAGAGCTCCAGTTGCCGTCCTGGATGTCCAGCTGCTCGGTCTTCATGGTGCCGTCAGCAGCCCAGCCCTCAAACAACTCGTTGATGGCAGCGGTACGGTAAATAGCGTTCTGCTGTGCAACGTTGCCCTGCAGCAGCACGTACTGCAGCACGCCGTCGCCGTTCTTATCCAGCTTGGAGGAATCAGCGGTCCAAGCGTCGTAGACCATCTGTGCCTGCACAGCGCCCGGGTCAGACCAGTCCAGACCAACGTAGTAGGCCTGCTCGTAGTCGTCCAGGATGCCGCCGACCAGGTCGGGAGCGCGGTCCGCGTAGATGACGGGGATGTCATACTGGCGGCAGAGGTTGTTGATGGTCTCGCCTGCGCCGGAGTCAACGGGGTTGACGACGATCATATCATAGCCGCCCTTGGCCAGCGTGGTGGTGATGGCGTCGGTCTGGGTGGACTGGTCGCTCTTGCCGTCGAAGGAATCAACAACGACGTTGTTCTCTGCGCCATAGTTCTCAAGACCTTTACGGATGTAGGTGGTAAAGGTGTTGGAGTTCTCATACATAAAGAAAGCGATCTTCAGCTGCTTGCCCTCGGAGGCAGTGCTCTCGGCGGTGCTCTCCGCAGTGGAGGTGCTCTCGGTTGCCGTAGAGGCAGCAGTGGAAGCAGAGGAACCGCAGGCGGCCAGGCTCAGGACCATACCGCCGGCCAGTGCAAGGCTAATCAACTTTTTCATGGTGTTTTTTCCTTTCTTTTAGTCAATTTTCTCCGTTTTTCTCCAGCTTTTTCTTCTGTACGTACTTTTCTACACGTTCGATGATCAGGGTCATGTGACGGTTCATGAAGAAAGCGGCCTCTTCGGGTTTGTGGTTGATCACACACTGTAATACCATGCCATGATAGAAGGTGCTGTCAATGTCAGCCCCCTGTGCGTCCAGGAAGTCCTGCATGACCGGCAGGATCATCCGGGAGACAATCTCCATCATCTTGATGTACAGTACATTGTGGGATGTTTTGGCGATCTCGAAGTGGAAGTCTGTGTTGCGGCTGGCAAAGGTGCGCATATTCTTTCTGCCCTCTGTGCACTGTTCAAACAGTTCCCGCAGCAGGACAATATCTTCCTCCGTTGCATTCTCTGCTGCCAGACGTGCGGCCTCGACCTCGATGCCTTTGCGGAACTGCATGATCTCCAGCAAGCCATACTGGAGGTAAGCGTTGCCGGGACAAAGAAATTCAGATAGACTGAACTGTCCACCGCCCGCATATAGGTACCGCCGCCCTGCCGGGTCTCGGTAAATCCCAATACGTTCAGCTTGTTCAGCGCCGCACGCAGTGTATTGCGGCTGACCTGCAAGTCGTTGCAAAGAACCATCTCTGACGGGAGCCGGTCACCCGGCTTGTAGTTACCGTCCATGATCATTTGCATAAGCGCATCGTAAGTTTGTTCTACAAGTGCTGCTGCCATATTTTAGACCTCCAAGGGTTTTCTTCTTATTGTAGTGCAGCCTCCCTTCTACGTCAAACGATATATTTGTAGTACAGCTTTTTGTCTGCCGGAGTTGTTCTACAAGTTTACTATACCAATCTGCTTTATTTTTGTCAACGGGTTTTTGTGCATTTTCCTTGCTTTCTGCGTTTTGCAGCAAAACATTTCAGTGTAATTGTACATTTTGCCGAATCTCCGCCGGGGCGGTTGACTTTGCACCCCAATATAGTTATACTCTTTTCAGAAATAGATTTGTTCTACAAATCAAAGCGCATCAAGTAATTATTACACGGATGTACTACAAATCGCGTCAAAAAAGAAAAGGAGTTTTTTCTTATGATCAAGCACATTGTATTCTGGAAAATCAATAAAGATGGTACAGATTCTGACCGTCGCGCCACGGTGGAGGCGTTCCGCAAAAAGACCGAGTACCTGCAGACCATCATCCCGCAAATCAAATCCGCCACGGTTGGCTACAATGTCAACGAGGGCGATGTCTTTCACGTCTGCATCGACTCTGTTTTCGATTCCCTGGAGGATCTGAACACCTACATCGATCACCCTGAGCACCAGAAGGTCCGCGCCTTCATGAACGAAGTCTCCTACGACAAGACCGTCTTTGACTACGAGTTCTGATTTCCGCCATTCCCGACTTGCTCCAAGTCTCATCTTCCAAAAAAAGACAGCGGTCCCGGATTTCTGACGAAATCCGGGGCCGCTGCCTTTTTCGTATTATTTTAGGTAAGCGTGCAATTCTTGCGCTGTCTGCTCGGCCTGCCGGGCCACAGCGTCGGCATCAGGCATATCTGCCATCGACTGCATGGGCCGTTCAAGTTCCGCCAGTGCCGCAAACACTGCGCGTTCTGCCGGTTTAAAGCTGCGGGCCAGCTGGCTTGTCAGCCATGCGGCCAGCCGCTCCTGCTGCTCTTCGGGCATTTCGTCCTGCATAGGCCGCAGACAGTCCTTCGCTTGGAACAGCTGATACAATAGATCCGCGTCCCGCGCCTTCGTCTGGATAAGTGCCCGCAGCACGGCCAGTTCTGCCGTGCGCTGCTCGTCCCCAAAGGGGAACATCAGCTCTGGGCCTTTTCCTCGCGCCGCTGGCGCTCTCTCTTGCTGACCGTCTCCAGCCAAGGGATACTAAAAGCCATTTACTTTTCCTCCTTGACTGCCTTGATGCGGATGCGCACATAGTCCACATACCAGCAGCCATCGTGATACAGCACCGGGCGCAGTGTCTCCACAGCCTCACGGATGATGGTCTCCTGCAGTTCTTCGGACACGCCTGCAAACGGCGCTTTATCAAACATGCGTATCCAGTCCGCCAGACCGTCCTCCGTCTGTTGGGGCGTGGGGCGGTCGAACAGCAAAGCCGCACGCACCTGCAAGCCATGGCGTTCCAGCATAGGCGCGTACTCCCCCACCGTGGGGAAATAGAAGGTGCGGCGGTAGGTCAGCCCATGGGCCGCAAAGATTTTTTCCAGCGCCGCATGGACAGTCTCGGCACAACCCTTGCCGCCGAACTCACAGACCAGCTGCCCGCCGGGCTTGAGCTGAGACGCAATGTTGGCGATCAGCTCGTTCTGTTTTGCCGCATCGATCCAGTGCAGTACCGCGTTGCTGAAGATGACATCTGCCTGCTCCGGCAGTTGGAACGTACAGGCATCCGCCTGTAAAAATGTTGTATCGGGGTAGTGCTCTTTGGCAAGCGCCAGCATCGGCGCGGAAGCATCCACACCGACGACCCGATAGCCGCGTTCGATCAGCTTACCGGTCAGCCCGCCGTTGCCGCAGCCCAAGTCCACCGCCAACGCCCCCGGCGCTGCATCGATCAGATCCAGCACCGCCTCGCCGTATTTCGGCACAAAGGCAAAGTCTTTCTGGTACCCTTTTGCATTCCAGTCAATGTTCATAAGCCGCCTCCTGCAAAATTTGTTGTTGGTTTGTATTATAGCCGCCTTGTTTCTTCTCGTCAATAACCTTTTTGCCGAAGGTATCATGTTCTGTACTGCTACCATGTTCACATCCGACATTGCTGCAGAATATTTCCGCAGCAATGTATCCAGACTTGGCTTTTGGTTGCCGTGCTCTATGCGGCTGAGGTAAGCCGGTTCCCGCTCGATAAGTGCCGCCAGCTGTTCCCGTGTCATTGCCTTTTGGATTCATCGAGTACGAATCCTTCGCCCGATTGCTTCATAGTCAATATTCATAGTAAAAGTCCTCCTGCATAATTTCCCTGCCTTTCGGCAAGGTAAGGACTTTACTTTTCAGTCAACTCACTTGACTTCCTGTGCATGGAAAGATACTATTGCACGCGATAAAATAGTAGCAATATTCCATTATAGTACGCCTCTAAAAAGAAACCAGCCGGAAGTAAATTCCTTCCGGCTGGCATATACATATTCTCTTTTACGCGGTAAATGCAGGGCGGATACTCTGTTGTACCCGGTCTTTTCTTCTTGTTGCTTTGCCCACGTCACGCGTGTCACTTCTTCAACAAATGCGCGCGCTTTCTTATCGGCAGAATAGTAATGGATTCCAAATTGGTCGCAGATGTCAAACAGAAGTTCGGTGTAGGCAAGCTCGTCCGCCGACGGCATCGCAAAATATCCACCTGCCGCATCGGCCAGTTCATCGATTTTATAGCGTTCATCCAGCATCTTTTCCATTACGGTTCCTCCTCTGCAAGAAATTTTTCAAAGAGATTCCATGCGTTTTCATCGGCCAGCATATAGCGCTGCGGGCCGCCGCTGTTCAGCGTCGCCACCTGGCGGGCGTGGAAATCTTTCTCATAGTGTCTGGCAAGTTCCGGTGTCTTGGCTTCAAACAGGACATCGCCACGGCATCCGCTGTCAATCGAAAACTTGATTCCAAAGGCAATCATCACTTCGCCAATGCCGTAGTATTCCCGCTTGGCAGTCAGTGTTGGGTTAGCATAATGAAAACTAAAAAGACTTGTCTCTTTGCCATATTATATAACCCCCGCAAATTTCAACGATACAATTATCACCCCGATAATAATAATTGGAGCATAGAACATCCAGATGCTTGGAGATTGCAAGCATTTAAGCCAAGTTGCGTTTGCATCATAAAGCTCTGCTTTTGAGCATCTTGAATCCAAAGAAAAATCCGGAGCGATTTTTTCATTCCGTACTTTTTCGTACAGATCCTATACTGCTTTTCCAATTTGAGGTAATATGTATCCATTACTAGAAAACATCCTACTGGAAAAATGCAATCAATAGTATCCATGCACTTACTTCTGTAAATGAAATCGCCGCAATTCCCGTTACAATGGTTGCCGCAAATCCTTTATATATCGCCGCAGATGTTGACATTCGGTCAATGACACCTTGTATCATTTGGAGATGTGCAATTTTGTCTTCATGGCAGACAGTTTCAGTTACTTCTACATCAGTTTCCACTTTCATGACATCTTCCTCTAATCACCTATTCAGCCAATTTTCAAGTGGTTCAATAGTACGATTGCCCTTTTCATCGTCAGTCACAACGTAATAGCCCTTTGGGACATGATTTCCGTTAGTATAAAGCTCGAATCCTTCATAATATGCAATGTATGGATATATTTGCATATACTCGTTTCCCTTATACGCAGAATCGGTCATATCGGCTTTTTTCAATGGCAATATCGCAATATCATTATTATCAAATTTCTGAGAATCGCCGTACCCAAGTTCCCAGTTACACCACTTTGATTCTACGGCTGAATTCGTTGCCAGCAAAATAAACTTATCACACTGACGAATACGAGTTTTTATTTTTGATGCAGTCTTTCCAGAAGTCACCCTTGGCATAGATGAATCTCTGCTATCAATATAAGTTTTAACATTATATTTTTCTTCAAGGAATCCAATAAATCCACTTAAATCTTTAAGATCATCATGTTTGTGCGAAATAAAAACCGTTGTTCTAGGATAGTATGACTTAGAAATTTCAGTGGTCGCAGAGTCTAGTCTAGTTTGGTTCATGTAATTTGAAAATCTACCGCTTTCTAAAATGCGTTTCATCTATAATCATCCTCTTGTTTCAAGTTAAATGCTCTGCTAAATAGTGTCCGCGTTTCTTGTGGGAACCATTGTGTTGCTATATGCTTTTATAGCATCAACCAGCTTTTCGCAATCCTGTCCAAAGTACTCTTCATAGAACGTTGTACTATTATCATATATTCAATTGCAATCACAATTTTCAAACTTGCTTTTCAATCCGGCAAGTCTTTTCTTTAGTTCACTATTCGGCAGTCGAACCACTCCACCATTTCGTCTCAAAAATTCGCTTAGGCAGTATTCATACTCGTCCGATGTTATGTAGTTGCTTCATAGAGTCGGCCCAGAACGCCTAATGTTCCCATGATTGATACGCCCTCTTTTGTGGCAGCTTTCCGAAGTGCCATATCTCCAGGCAAAAGTACAATATTCCGCTGCTTTGCTATGGCCAGCGCAATTCTGTCCTGAATAGACAATTTGGGATATATATTTTCCCAGGAGTCTGCCAGTGAGAATTCTTCAATTGTGATATCTACTCCTACAAGTCCCGCTTCAAGCAAGTCTTCACGGAATCCCGAAGGTGATAACAGCTCAGAATCTATCGATCTGCATGTGATTTGAGTATAATAATTCTTTTGAAACCTCTTGTTCGCTGTGGCTATTATCATCTGCTAGGATATAGCCTTAGCTTACTGAGAGGTTCTTTCTATTTCAATTCGCAATTTTTACAGATTACAGGAATGTTCACTTTAAAAGCTCCGCTAAGTAGTGTTCATCTTTCGTGTGGGAACCATTGTGGTGCTATATGCTTTTATCGCATTAACCAACTTTTCGCAATCCGGTCCAAAGTACTCTTCATAGAATGCTGTACTATTATCGTATCTTCTTCTTCCACATCGAATATTCGCTTTTGCAAAAGTCTTCGGCTTTGTTTTGGATTTCACTTTCTCGTACTCTGCTGCTAAATTTTCAGATATAATGAGCAGCATTTCCAACTCGGGCTTTGTACAATACTTTTCAACCAGCGTTATTTTATCTTTGTATGCAGATGGTATCTCCAGTTTCTCATTTTGGCCATCGCCAATACGCAGTACATGTACCTCATCTGGATACAAGTTCAATGCTGCCTTAACTGCTGCAGAGGACTTTATTTGACGCGCATGATACGGGACCAATCCCAGCAAATCATCTGATGAAAATTTCAGCTTTTGATTTTCCAGCAGGATGTTGATGATTTTGAGCTCGTTAGGTCCCTCGCACATGATCAACAGCTTCATTTCATCAACTTCCTTTTCAGATTCATGAGTTCATCATAGTTTACTGCCGTTTGGAAAGCGTTATTATAAAAACGCTTGCTTTTAAGCAAACCGGATCTCACCTCAAAAGACTCATACATGTTCTTAATAGCGATCTTATCGCTTGACTGGCACACCCAGATATTATCCTGTCGGTTGAACAAATCCAAAACTTCACAATAATGTGTCGAAAACAGCAGTGTTGCCCCGTGCCTGTTCACTTTTTTATCCATATACAGACTCAACATATTTTCGACAAGTGTCTTATGAAAATGCGCCTCTGCCTCATCGATAAGCAAGTCGAACCCCTGTTGGAGAGAAGCTACAACCAATGTGTAAAGGATAATGCCTTTTGTCGTTCCGCTGGACAACATATATAGGAGTTCTTTGTCCGATAGAAACTTTTCCTGATTGCAGATAGTGACACGATAGTTATGCTCGTCAAGCATCTGAATACTTTGAATATTACTATCGAAAATACAGATAATCGCAGAAAAGCATTTCATCTGGTATATGATACGTTTTGAGCAATCGGAATGCCATTTGGTATGTGTCTGCTCCCATACCGTCGCTACCGAAGAAAATCGCTGATACCTGTTTTTTCTTTAAGACAAAAAAAGTGCTTGCCGTATCTTCCGGTAACTCTCCCAGATCTTTTTGCTCAACAAAATCCTCTGTATACAATGAACTCAGTTTAGTTTTATAATACTTTTTCTTGTAAATATGCTGATTAGAAAATGTTGCCCGATTTGCCAAAGTCGGATCAGCTTTCAATTCTGTCGTATATTTGTAAATATATCCCTCATGAAAAAAGATGATTTCCAGCTTGATACCCTCATAGGAATAGTGCTTATTCTCTAAGCTAAACTTGCCAAGAATATCATAGCAACAGTCCAGCAGTTCCAGAGCAGTTGTTTTACCGGAAGCATTTTTTCCGACAAACGCTCCAATGCTATACACATACAAGCCTTCAGTAATTTTCTGAAGCTCATACTCCTTGTCTTCAGTCGTCTTCTTCGACTTAGCGACCAAATCAATAACCGTATCATCCTGGCAATTCTTAAAGTGACTCGCCTTGACACGCAGTAGCTTCATCTGAAACACCTCCAAGCTTAGTATACCTCGTCGTTCAATTTTAATCAAGATTTTTGTTTAAGCTTTAGTATTTTCTTGCTTTACGGCGATATTGTTATGTTTTCTTCGAATGCTTTCTTTTTCTCTAAGTTTTCTACTTCTGCCAGCTACGGGCCGAAATACTCAGCAACATTTCATCTTTTTCTCAATACCTTTGTTCCCTTTGATGACTTATCTAAGTTAGCTACTGTAATTCGTTCACTCATAAGGAATCTATCATCTACGGTGTCTTCAACGGATCTCGCTAGCTCGCATAGACTCCTGCATAAAACCAATAAAAACGCCTAGTAGATAGGGTTGGATTAGGGAGGCAGGCAAGACCCATACTAAGATTTTGTGGAGGATCCAAAGGGAGAATTTTAAT
>ENA-OQCN01000474-OQCN01000474.1-human-gut-metagenome-genome-assembly--contig:-NODE-474-length-21385-cov-2.543043_pt1 | contig 21385 bp, 18 predicted proteins | sample MGYA00242497_ERZ504576 | MGnify/ENA primary metagenome ERZ504576 (study PRJEB26092, sample SAMD00036296) | human gut metagenome | host: Homo sapiens | study: EMG produced TPA metagenomics assembly of... | reverse complement strand
CCAAATTAGCGGAAAAAAGACAATCTGCACTACATAAACAATAGAAGAAAAACGAACTGCCATCTCTTCTTCTTTTTCTGCTGCCAAACGTGCACCATACGTCCAAAAATCATCGTTACAATGCATAATACAAGTGAAATTGCAGTGACACAAAGTCCATCCAATACATTTGGATTTATTGCCTGTCCGCTTTTTCCAATAAAATCTTCTAGCGGTTTTCTAAAAACAAGCGCCGCATATGCACTTCCTAAGCATACACTTGCCATTGAAACAAGCTGCATAGCTGTTAAAAAACGCTCCTGCTTTGCCTTAAATCCAGATAAAAGCGCTGCTTTTGCTTCATCCTTTTTTGCCATCTCTTCTAATTGATTGTCGTTTAATGAAACGATTGCCGTTTCTGCACACGTAAACACTGCGTTCAGTGCGATCAGAATGACCTGCAGAATAATTGCCCCTATCATGCGAGACCTCCTTTCGAAACTCTCACAAAAATCTGCTTATTCGTATCCGTATCCGCGCTGCCGTCGTCTTCCATTATGGTTTCCTCCTGTTTTTAAATAAATTACTATGTTCATTTTTTGATAGCTATTTCACCATGTTTTTTATTGAAATAATATCCTTTTTATTGTAAGATGGAAGCATGAAATTGTCAATGTATTTCGCATATTATAATGAAAGGAAACCATTTCTATGAGTAAATTTACACTTGACTGGAAGCAATATGCTGCACTTGCAAGACAGGCTGCTGCTGAGGGCTGCGTGCTTCTTGAAAACAAAAACAATACACTTCCTCTTGCCGAGGGCGAGACATGTGCTGTATTTGGCCGTACTCAATTTGAGTATTATAAAAGCGGAACCGGATCTGGCGGTCTTGTTAATACAAGCTATGTACATGATCTTGACTATGCCCTTACAGAATCTTCTCTTATAATTGATGAGGAAGTAAAAACAGCTTACAAAAACTGGTTAAAAGATCATCCTTTTGATTTGGGAAATGGCTGGGCACAGGAGCCTTGGTGTCAGGTCGAAATGCCGCTTAGCGATGAACTTGTATCTGGCGCTGCTTCCCGCTGCCAGACTGCACTTATCGTAATCGGCCGCACTGCTGGTGAGGACCGTGACAATGCTGCTGAGAAAGGAAGCTGGTATCTGACAGACGGTGAAGAGGCTATGCTTGAAATCGTATGCCGCCATTTTTCACGTACAGTTGTTATCTTAAATGTTGGAAATATCATTGATATGAGCTTTGTTGACCGCTATGAGCCATCATCTGTTCTTTATATATGGCAGGGCGGCATGGAAGGCGGTTCTGGTGCCGTCGATGTCATCACCGGAAAGGTTCCTGCCAGCGGACGCCTCAGTGATACGATTGCTTATCATATTGATGATTATCCATCTACCCGGAATTTTGGCTGTGAGGATACCATTCGCTATGAAGAAGATATCTATGTAGGCTACCGCTATTTTGAAACATTTGCGAAGGAAAAAGTTCGCTATCCATTTGGCTACGGTCTGTCTTATACTACCTTTGATGTACAGGCTGCACTTGACATGTGTTCTCTGCCAGCCGGACTTGCAAAGGGCGAAGTTTCCAAAACCGATACCTTAAATGTTACTTACGATATTACAAACACAGGCGATGCGGCAGGTAAGGAAACAATACAGTTTTATGTACAAAAGCCACAAGGTTTTCTTGGAAAGCCGTCTCGCGAGCTGATTCGTTTTGCAAAGACTGAACTTCTTGAACCTGGTGAGGGTGAAAGCGGTATTCTTGCGATTGACTTTTATGCACTTTCCTCCTACGATGACAGCGGCATTACAGGACATGCGTTTTGCTACGTGCTTGAGGAAGGCACCTATACAATTTTAGCTGGTACCAATGTGCGAAATGCAAAGGAAATCGGAAGCTTCGCGCTTACAGAAACAGTTGTTTTAGAAGAACTCTCCCAGCAGCTTGCTCCTCGCCGTCATCTTGAGCGCATGACTCCTAAGACAAATGAGGATGGTACACTTGTACCTATTATTCAGGCTGCTCCTGTTTACTTACAGCATTACAGTGAGGATACATGTCCGCAATGTGCTGACTATACTGGTGATAAGGGTTATAAGCTTGATGACGTAAAACGCGGCATTGTTTCTATGGACGAATTTCTTGCACAGCTGTCTGATCTCGATTTGTGCCATATAGTAAAGGGCGAAGGCATGTCAAGTCCAAAAGTAACACCTGGAACTGCTGCTGCTTTCGGTGGTCTGACACCAAATCTTACATACTTTGGCATCCCGGCTGGCTGCTGCACAGATGGTCCGTCCGGCCTTCGCATGGACTGCGGTACTAACGCATTTAGTCTTCCTGGCGGAACCTTGCTTGCCTGCACGTTCAACACAAGCCTGAACGCTGATCTTTTTGAGATGGAAGGAATCGAGATGAGAAATAACCATATCGAAAGCCTTCTTGGACCTGGCATGAATATTCACCGCTGTCCGTTAAACGGCCGTAACTTCGAATATTTCTCTGAGGATCCACTTTTAAGTGGTGTGATCGCCGCCTCTCAGTTAGAGGGAATGGGACGCGCTGGTGTAACAGGAACAATCAAGCATTTCTGCGGAAACAATCAGGAGTATCACCGTCGTTTTGTGGACAGTGTCATTTCTGAGCGCGCAGTTCGTGAAATCTACTTAAAGGGCTTTGAGATTGCTGTAAAAAGCGGCTATGCAAGCTCTATTATGACTACCTACGGAAGCGTAAATGGTCTTTGGACTGCTGGAAACCATCAGCTTAACACAGATATTTTGCGTAGTGAGTGGGACTTTGACGGCATCGTTATGACAGACTGGTGGGCTGAGATCAACAATGCACCAAAGGACAAGCCATCTCATGAAAAATTTGCTGCTATGGTTCTCGCGCAGAATGATCTCTACATGGTAACATCCGATACAACACAGGTAATGGGTGATCTTGAAGCTGCACTTGCAAGCGGTCGTTTAGAGCGCCGTCATCTGACTCGCTGTGCTGAAAATATCTGCCGCTTTTTGATGAACTCCCCTGCTCTTCTTCGTCTTACTGGCAAAGAAGCAGAGATTGAGCTTGTAAATGTACCGGAAAATGCACAGATTACTTCTGATTTTGATATCGTATATCATGATATCAATGGAGTTACCACACTTCCTCTTACTGGAATTTCCAGCGAAAAAGGCGACAGCCATATGTTTGGAATCACCACCGAGGGCTTTGGTACTTTCCGTATCAGCATCACAGCTTCCTCAGAGTCCACACCACTCGCTCAGATGCCGGTATCTGTCTTTGTAGACAATCAGCTGTTTGGCACCTACAGTTTCAACGGAAGTGAAGGAAAGGAAGTGACACTCTCCAGAGAGGGCGGTGTATTTGGCTTCCACCACTATGTACGCCTTTACTTTGGTCAGGGCGGTCTTACTCCAATTTCCATAACATTTGAGCCAATTGATATTGTCACTAGCTTTAGCGATAAAGATTGATAAAAAAGAGGCGTTCAAAGTTCGGTTAACTCGCACCGGACTTTGAACGCCCTTATTTTGTTTCTATTTTCCTTAGATTCCCTTATACTTCTCGCTCTGTGCCTTAATAAGCTCAACATCATCAAAATAGTTGATCTTCATTGCACTCTTTACCTCAGACAATGTCTGTGCCGCAACCTCTCTTGCAGCCTCGGTACCCTTGCGAAGAATGTTATAAACTTCTGGAATATCCTTCTCGTATTCCTTACGTCTCTTACGAATCGGCTCTAACTCTTCCTGAATGATGTTATTTAAGAACTTCTTTACCTTTACATCGCCAAGACCGCCTCTTGTGTAATGAGCCTTTAATTCATCCAGATTTGCATAATCTGGCAGATATCTCTCAAAGTGCTCCGGCTTGCAGAATGCATCCAGATAAGTAAATACTGTATTGCCCTCAAGATGTCCCGGATCGCTGACAAGAAGATGCTCTGGATCGGTATACATGCTCATTATCTTCTTCTTTACATCTGCTTCACTGTCAGACAGATAGATACAGTTTCCAAGAGACTTACTCATCTTTGCCTTGCCGTCGATACCTGGCAGACGAAGACATGCCTGATTAGTAGAAATTAAAGCGCTTGGCTCAACTAATACTTCATCATATACAGAATTAAACTTGCGGACGATTTCTCTTGTCTGCTCGATCATCGGAAGCTGATCCTCTCCAACTGGAACTGTCGTCGCCTTAAATGCAGTGATATCTGCAGCCTGACTGATCGGGTAGGTGAAGAATCCAACTGGAATGCTTGCCTCGAAGTTTCTCATCTGAATCTCAGACTTTACAGTAGGATTTCTCTGAAGTCTTGCTACGGTAACAAGATCCATATAGTAGAAAGTCAGCTCACACAGTTCCGGAATCTGGGACTGGATTAAGATATTACTCTTTGCTGGGTCTAATCCGCATGAGAGGTAATCAAGTGCTACCTCGATGATGTTCTGACGAACCTTCTCCGGGTTTTCAATATTATCTGTTAATGCCTGTGCATCTGCAATCATAATAAATATCTTGGAATATTCACCAGAGTTTTGCAGTTCTACTCTTCTTCTTAAAGAACCTACATAATGTCCTACGTGAAGTCTTCCTGTCGGTCTGTCACCTGTTAATATAATCTTTTCCATGGTCTGTTTTACCCTTTCCTAGTTACTGTCTCCAGTCGTATCGCCGACCTTTGAACCTTGATATAATCATATCTCACTTTTTGCTGTACGTCAATCCATATCGTCAAACTATACAACTAGTGATTTACCTCAACACGACAGCTTCTTGTCGTGCTAAGAATTGTCTTGCCATAATCATCCTGCTGTGCCACGCACACCTCAAGACTTCCTCCAAGTTTGAAATCTTCTATCTTAATCAGATTCTGGTGCTGTGAGGTTGGCTCATACTGCTTTCCATTTATGATTACAATTGAAAACTCATTAAAATTGCTTCCATACAGCCACATTGTACCATCTTTGTATAAAACACGATCTAATGTTATTGGAAGAATGCCCATCTTAAGATTCTTCGGCTGATACGGATTTTCGCCTCCAAATACCTCTTTATCACCATACAGCATATCATACTCAATAACAGCCATTGAGTCTAAATATGCACTTTCGTTTGCATTCTGTTCCTTAAAATATTTCTGATGATAACGGAACATAATTCCCTCATTGATGCCCATTCGCTGCATTACATATGCACCAAGCTGGTATGCCTCGACGTTTTTATCCTGCTTTTCCATCTGGAAATTACTCCACAAAATATATTTTGTTGTGAAGAGATTTCCCTGGTTCATATCAGTCTCCTCAATTCCAAGACTTGCAGGTGATCACCATACATAACAAGAATACACGGCTCATTAAAGTCATTTAATTGTCTTGTCAGCTCAGCTACAAACAAATCCATTTCATAAATCTGATTTGCATAGTAGGTCAGCTGATTTTGTCTGGCCTCATCATCTTCTTTTAACGTCACTTTGATGTGAGGATCCTTAAGTACCTCTTCTGTCGGATACGCGCCATGTCCCTGCACAGAAATTGTATAGATAAAGTCACTTGTATCAGTTGACTCCATCGCCTCGATAATGTTGGTAGTAAGTACCTTATCCTTTGCCCAATTTTCAGGCGTATATGTCAGGTTATACATATACTCCATGCTCGTAAAGGTATCAAAGCCCAGACGTGAAAATACCATGTTTCGATTATAGAATGTAGCAGAATTGTTATGAATTGCATGAGATGTATAGCCAATGTTGTCATAACAATACGGTAGGCTCTCACATGTCTGCTCACGAAGTACTGTCTGATATGGATATTCGCCGCAGCCGAAGAAATCCAAATTCATGCCTGTCAAAATCTCAAACTCTGTGTTGGCTGTTCCCGCACCGACAGATGGAACGCTCAAAAAACCAGACGAGCATGTATCAAACAGGCGATGGTAATTAGGAATCGGATCTTCATTTACTGTCACATCATTCAAATCAGTAATATCAAAGAATGACTCTAACTGAAGATAAATAACATTGACGCCTGCATCGTACTCTTCGATTGGTGCCTTTGTCTCTTCTTCATATTCTTCTGGGACAGATACTTCCTCTGGTGCCGTAGTTTCCACTGGATCAATCTCTACTTCAGTGTTTACAGGCACAACCTCTTCATCCAGGATATTTTCTACCTTTTGCGCATCGTAATTATCAGGCTTTGAAATTCCAGTACTGATGTATGAATTTGTAAAGCAGTAGGCAAGACCATAAGTCTGATAAGCTTCCGCGATATTGCTGAAATTACGCGGCAAAATTGCAGACCAGCGGCCAACACCCCAAAAATAAACTGTTAACAATGCCACAGTTACTACACTTGCCGCACCCTTTTTGTAATTTGGCCTTTTTTCAAGACGTGCTGCCTTTTTAAACAACACAACTATAAGCACAATACACGCTGCAATCACAGCACCGATTGCTACAAATCCAATTCCTGATACATAATGGTTCATGACCTGCATAGCAGAATCAATCAGGCTTAAATCATGCCAGTTAAACGGTGTTGTTCGAAACAAAAGCAAAACAAAATCTGTAACGCCTATTGCGCCCCAAAAAATCGCCACAAGTCCTCTGACAAATCCCCACCTTCTTGTCAAAAACATAAGCGAATATGTTGTAAGCACAAGCATAAAGTTCATTAAAAACAAATGCGGTGTCACAAATACAAAATGAAGCAAACTAAATAATGATTTTCTGCTGAGTAATTCCAGCAGCAAAACAGTTACAATTGTACTACCAATCCACACAGCAAGCGGATGACAATCAATCCTCGTCCATCCCTCTTTTTTAATCTTCTCTGCAAAGGATTTCTTTTTTCCCTTCATAGAAATATTTTTCTCCTCTCAGTCGAAATCACTTTCAAATGTTTTTTACTTTTCCCCTTGTTTACCAATATCAATTTTTTTTATAAATTTTTTTTATCATTTTTTCTATCATTTTTTTCCAGACGAATCTCGTCAAGCGTTTTCTTAACATCATCAGATGTCTCATGAAACAAATAGACTTTACCGCTGTCTGACTTTGTTATGCACATTTCGCGAATCTCATGACCGGCACTTTCAATTTGCTTTTTTAAGCCAAGTGCTGACATACGCACACCACCCTGTCCAAGAATGATAACCTGCTCAAGACCATCTGATGTAGCCACAGTTACGCGATGCTTTCTTCCCATTGCATGAACTGTTTTTTCAATATATTGATCTGCTGTCTCTGCCTCTTTTGTGTACACAATGTAAATATTGTGGTACTTTTCAACATGCTCTGTTCCTCCTGGCACCTTATAGGCATCAAACACAAGGATCAGCTTACACTTGCTGTAACCCTGATAATTACTTAAAATATCCATCAATGTAAGCCTTGCTGCCGCAATATCTGTCTTTGAAAGCTCATTTAATTCTGGCCAGCCAAAAATAATATTATAGCCATCTACAAGAAGATATTCCTCTTCTTGCTGCTTTTTCTTTGTTGGGCGATATGTAGATGCTCCCTTTGGCGCTGAGGATTGATACTGCTCCTCGTCATCTTGGCGATACACCTTTACAGGTCCATAGGTCCTCTCAAAGATCTGCTTTAGCTCCTCATTCTCTGCCTCATAGTCTTCAAGAGAACGTACTATTTCCTGCTTAGCACGTTTTGCCTCATTTGCTGCACGAAGCATTTTCTCTTCTTCTGATTCCTGCTCCATACCTTCAATATGCATATAATCTGGCACTTCATACCATGGAACAACAAAGCCTGCTCCATGCGCGCAAAATACTGAGTCTGGCGTATTTGACAGATCTGCTTCCGGCAAATAGCCGATGCGTTCCACTACCTCTTCCTCATTGTGGCACGGTGCATATCCCTTTAATGTACAAAAAAGACGACCATGACCTCTGCTGTAGGCAACGACCTCTCTTTGATAGCCCCGCATCGTTGATACTGGTGCTGTTCCAGAAAGTATGCTTAGCTCTCCTTCCTGCTCAGGAGCAGAAAACGTACCGCACATCTGCTGAATATCAGTCATTGCTCTTCCAATACATTCTGATGGAATTTCAAGACGGTACGCGTACACAGGCTCTAAGAGTCTGCTCTTTGCCTGCATCAAGCCCTGTCTGACAGCACGGTAAGTAGCCTGTCTAAAATCTCCTCCCTCTGTATGCTTTATGTGAGCACGGCCTGCTATAAGTGTGATCTTCGTATCGGTCAGCTCTGAGCCTGTCAGCACACCCTTATGTTTTTTTTCTTCTAGATGCGTTATAATAAGCGCTGCCAGTCTTCGAAAGCAAATCTTCGCTGCAGTTTGTCTCATAAACCATTCCGCTGCCTGGTTCTCCCGGTTCTATTAAAAGGTGAACCTCTGCATAATGACGAAGCGGTTCAAAATGACCGATTCCCTCAACAGTATTCTCCACAGTTTCCTTGTAAATAATGGAACCAGAAGTAAAAAAGGCTTCCACGCCAAAGCGCTCACGAATCAAACTTTGCAAAATTTCAATCTGCACCTCACCCATGACTCTCGCATGAATCTCAGAAGTCTCCTCCTGCCATACAAGCTGCAGCTGCGGCTCCTCCTCCTCTAACACAGAAAGCTTTCTATACATCTCGTGAATATCAATCTCTGGCGAAAATGACACGCAGTATGTAAGAACAGGTTCCAAAATCGGCGTTTGCGCCTGAATCTCACAGCCTAAACCTTGTCCTGTCACAGTATCATTTAATCCAGTTACGGCACAAACCATACCAGGCTGAGCCTCTGATACTGATGTAAATGAAGCACCTGAGTAGACGCGGATCTGATCAATCTTTTCCTCACCAATCACCTGCTTTGCTTTAAGCACACCGCCTGTCACCTTTAAATATGTCAGTCGTTTTCCCTGTGCATCACGTGCAATTTTAAATACACGTGCTCCAAACAAATCGCCATACACTGGTACTGTCGTATACATCTCAAAGCCTTCCAGAAATTCTGTTATACCCTGCATCTTTAAAGCTGAGCCAAAATAACATGGAAAAAGCTTTCGATCCTTGATCTGCTTTTTTATATGTTCCAGTCTAATCTTTCCAGTCTCAAAGAACTGTTCCAATAATTCCTCGTCTGTCTCTGCCAGACGCTCATCGAAATTTTCAAGATCAGAAAAGTCTACGCAGCGGCCATCAAGACGTTTCTGCAGCTGCAGCAGCGTTTCTTCTTTATCAGCACCTGGCTGATCCATTTTGTTAATAAAAAGAAATACAGGAACATTATACTGCTTTAACAAACGCCACAGTGTCTGCACATGACCAGACACGCCATCTGCAACACTAATTACCAATATTGCATAATCAAGCACCTGAAGTGTTCGTTCCATCTCTGCCGAAAAATCCACATGGCCTGGCGTATCTAAAAGCGTAAGCTTTCTGTTTTTCAAATTTAGCTCTGCCTGCTTGGAAAAAATCGTAATTCCTCTGTTTTTCTCAAGCTCATACGTATCTAAAAATGCATCCTTGTGGTCAACTCTTCCAGCTTTCTTGTGCCGCCTGTCAGGTAGAGCATACTCTCAGCCAATGTTGTCTTTCCTGCATCTACGTGCGCCACAATTCCGGCAACGGTATGTGCACATTCTTTTATCTGAGCCGTTTGCTCCATCTTAAGCCCTCCTGGTCATTTACTGAATCTGGTTATAATATTCGTTTGGAACATATCCGGTGACAGCTACGCCATCATCACGATACTCCTCTGTTACAATCTGTCCATACTTGCGAAGCAGCTGAATTTTTCCCATCTCATCGTATCCATAGAGACGCTCCACATATTTTTTGCGATTTCTCAGAAAAGAAAGAAGCACCTCGCGCAGCTCGTCAAGACCTGTGCCATCTTTTACTGAAATCTCAATTGTGCGGTCTGCCTGCATATCTCGCTCGAAAAGATTTTTTTCTTCTTCTGATAACAGATCCTGCTTATTCATAAGAGTAAAGATTGGTTTTCCCTCTACACCTAACTCCTTTAATGTCTGGTATACAACCTGCATCTGAGTCTCATGCTCTGGATTTGAACAGTCTACAACATGAACAATCAGATCAGCATGCTTTGCTTCCTCAAGCGTACTTCGAAATGCATCAATCAAATGATGTGGAAGCTTATCAATGAAGCCTACTGTATCCGTCATTAAAAGCGGCTCATCATTGCCTAAACTAAGCAGTCTTGTTGTTGGATCAAGCGTTGCAAACAGCTTGTCCTCTGCAAGTACCTCTGAACCAGTCAGCTTATTTAACAAGCTTGATTTTCCAGCATTTGTATATCCCACAATTGCAGCAACTGGTATATGCGTATCATTTCTTCTTTTTCTTGTAACTTCTCTTGTGCGCTTTACCTGCTCAAGCTCCGACTTTAACTGACCTATACGCTGATGAATCAAACGTCGGTCTGTCTCAAGCTTACTCTCACCTGGTCCTCTTGTACCAATACCACCGCCTAATCTCGACATAGACTGACCCATTCCTGTCAGACGATTTGCACGGTAACGAAGCTGTGCCAGCTCAACCTGAATTTTTCCCTCACTGCTTCTTGCGCGAGATGCAAAAATATCAAGAATTACCATTGTACGGTCAAGCACATTAAAGCCAAGCTCCTGCTCTAGATTTTTCATCTGAGCTGGTGTAAGCTCATCATCACACACAATACCGTCTGCGTCTAACTGTGCTGCCAGCTGGCGAATCTCTTCAATCTTTCCTTTTCCAACATAAGTAGCTGAAATTGGATGATCAAGATTCTGATAGATAGAGCCGACGGCCTCACCGCCAGCTGTATCCACCAAAAGAGCAAGCTCCTCCAGCGATGCTCTTACTCTGCTCTCCTCTGCCGTATTCACCGCAACTAAAAGCAGACGTTCTTTTTTTTTGTGCTGTTTCTATCATAAATTACATTTACCCTTTCTTTCTTCGTCCTTTTTTAAGATGCCTTTCATTATAAACAGATAAGCAATCCAAAGGAAAATTCCAGCAGTCACCCATGCGCTTGCATTAGCAACACAGATACCTGTATAACTTTTTGCCCTTGCTGCCATGAATGCAAACACACTTCTGCTGATCAGCTCAACGACACCTCCAAGTGTAGGAAACAGTGCATATCCACATCCCTGAAGTACATTTCTATAAATAAAAATCATACCAAGCGGAATAAAGCAAAGTCCACAGATTTGAATATACTCGCGCACATAGCCGATCACCGTGGTCAGATCACCGTCAAAGAACAGTGATGTCATAAAAGGAAGTATAGCAAGAACGACAAAGTAAATAATTACAGCATAGCTGCAGCTAAGAACCATTGCTGTCTTTTGGCCTTTTCTTATACGCTCAGTAGAATGTATGCCCCAGTTTTGTGCACTGTATGTTGCCATTGTCATGCCCATTGCCTGAAATGCCTGAGTCACAAGCTGCTCTACCTTGCAGGCTGCTGTATAAGAAGCAACTACTGTAGAGCCAAGCAAATTCAATGCTGCCTGTAAAATCATAGTTCCGATTGCAGTGATAGAAAATTGGAGAGCCATTGGAATACCAATATTTAACTGAATTTTCGCACAAATTGGATCGAGCTTAAAGTGCTCCTTCTTTAGCTTTAGTATATCTACTTTTGTAAGCAAAAATACAAGACATAAAATTCCTGAAACACCCTGTGAAATAACTGTTGCAATGGCAGCACCAGCTACGCCCCATGACAATACCATGATGAAGAACAAGTCAAGAACAACGTTTAACAGTGCTGATAAAATCAGAAAATAAAGCGGAACTTTACTGTTTCCTACTGCACGTAAAATGCTAGCTGTTAAATTATACAATGTTGTAAATATAATACCCACACAGATGATAACAATATATTCCTTTGACATATCAAAGATATCCTCTGGCGTCTGCATTATGCGAAGCAGCCAGTCCATGCCAAGCAAGCTCGCAATTGTCATAATAACAGTCACAATCAAGCCAAGCACAAAAGCATTGCCGACACTCTTTCTAAGCCCTTCATAGTCGCCTGCTCCATAACGCTGTGATGACAAAACAGTAAAGCCTGTCGTCAATCCATTCATAAAACCAAGAATGAAAAATACAATTGTTCCGGTTGCACCTACCGCAGCAAGTGCATCTGATCCAACACCTTTTCCTACTATAATCGTATCGACCATATTGTAAAGCTGCTGAAATACACATCCTAACAATACCGGAACTAAAAACTTTAAAATCAGCTTTAATGGGCTGCCTTTTGTCATATCAAGATTCATAGTGTTTTCCTCCTGTTTACTTAAACCTCCTCTACTACAAAGCCCCATGGTGCAAGCGTCAAACGATCTTTTTTCAAAACTGCGCCCTCCTCTTTGAGCACTCTTGATACCTTTGACGCCTCTTTTGGCAGCTTCACGCTCTGTTCCTTTCCTGAATAATTAAACAGATAGCGAATCTTTTTCCCCTCCTGATTTACACCCTCTTTTATGATAACTGGAAATGCAATTTCCTGCTTCCAGCCCCAAGTCCTGCCTCTTTTACAATGCTGGCAGTCAATTTCTTTATGTATGCACTGCTTGTCTTGCAGGCGATATAATAGCAAGTACCTTTGCCCCAGCTGTTTTTAGTTACCGCGGCATACTCTTTCCACATATAATGATCATAAAAAGGCAAGTACCTTTGCCCCAGTTGGCTCAACTAACTCCATAAAGTCTTGTACCTGCAATTCATCCTTTGACACGCCAAATGTTTCACCAGACAGACCAACATTTTTGGTGCAGTAAAACGATCATACCAGGCACCCATGCACTCAGAAAGACCTGCCGGCTGTCTGTCACAATTCACCTTGACATGCTCATCAGTAAAGCCTGTCTTAAAGGTAGCAACAAGTGTACCTCATTTGCTGCAAATGCTGATAAACGCTCAAATACTTCCTTTGGCGCACTATATAATGCAGGGACAAAAATCACTTTATATGCATCGAGATTAGTTTCATCTGTCCAGATAATATCACACTCTATATTCTGCTCATAAAGCGCATCATAAATCCAGCGCACAACATCATTATAGGAAGTTTTTCCGCCAGGAATTTGGAACCAGTTAAGCGCAGTTAATGCTTCATTGCTGACCATAATAGCAACCTGATTCGTTTTCTTTAAGTGAATCAATTTGTCACTTAAGACCTCAAATGATTTTCCTATCTGGCTAACTTCACGATAAATTGCATTTTCCTGCAGATCATGACTTAAAATACCTTTCCAGTATGTTTCACATGCATTGTGAATTGAATGCCAATGCCAGTACATCACACTGTCAGCTCCGCTTGCAAGATGAGAAAATGCCTGTAATTTAAGCTGACCTGGATATGGTGTCCACTCTGGAAAACCTTGTGCTTCTGTCTCAATTACAAGATAATTATCCTTTTTAAGTGAACGTGTCATATCACCACAGAAGGAAATTTCCTTTCCTGTCAGATCATCCTGTGATGGATGATAAATATCACAGCCTGCTATTGTAAGTGCCTTTGATGCAGCCGGATGGTCAACATCTGTTTGAACACCGTAAGAATGACCCTTCCATGCAAAGTCAAAATTATGAGTAACAAACTGATCCTCGCGCATATATTCCTGCACAATGCTTCTTTGCCACATCAAAAATTCCGTTACAAGACTTCTTTGAAACTGCTCAAATGCACAGCCAAGGCTTCCATTTATAGTACCTCTTACACTTGGAAACTGCTCCCAGCTGTTAATTCTGTTACTCCAGTAATCCAGTCCGAAATCGTGATTGAACCTCTCAATATCTCCCTGATACTGCTTCTTAATCCATGATACAAATGCCTGCTGTACATTTTCGCTGCTCGTACCAAAATGCTTTGTCTCATTGTCAAGCTGAAATCCAATAACGCAGGAATAGTCCTTTACCACTTCCATCAGCTTACGAATAATACGCTCGCAGTAGAAACGGTAAGCGTGATGTGTTATGTCCATAATCTGACGCGCACCGTATGGACGTCGCCCACTCTTATCTGTCACCATGATATCCGGATACTTTTTTGCCATCCAAGCTGGTATTGCATATGTTGGTGTTCCGATAATAACATTAATTTTTCGCGTTCACAAGCTTCTAGTACCTTTGTGACATGAGAAAAATCAAACACTCCGTCTTCTGGCTCTTCTGTGCTCCAAGTCGACTCTGCAATCCTGATTACATTGATTCCTGCCTTTTTCATCATAGCAAGATCCTTGTCAAGCCGTTCATACGGCATATACTCATCATAATATGCACATCCATATAATAAATGATCCATCACGCTTTCCTCCCGCTGTTTTTTAATTTATTGCTCCTGCACTTACGCACCATGCAATCTCTCTTGCATAACCGTCATCCTCGTTAGGTGTCTCAAGAATAAATGGACGACCCTGAAGCGCCGGATGAGTGACAACTCTTCTTAAAGCTTCCTCTCCAATTTTTCCAAGACCAAGCTTTTGGTGGCGATCCTTATGTGCGCCGCAATCATTCATACTGTCATTTAAATGTACAGCACACAGTTTGTCAAGACCGATCAGACGATCAAACTCAGAAAGAACTTCATCAAGATGATTAACGATATCATAACCGCCGTCCCACACATGACATGTATCAAAACAAACACCAAGTTTTTCCTTACATGAAACACGGTCCATGATTTCTTTTAATTCCTCAAAGCTTCTTCCGACCTCGCTTCCCTTTCCGGCCATCGTCTCAAGTAAAATCGTTACGCTCTGTGTACTGCTTATGCACTCATTTAACGCTGCTGCTATAAGCTCAATGCCGGCTTCGCTTCCCTGACCAACATGTGAACCCGGATGAAAATTGTAAAAGGCACCCGGCAGATATTCCATACGCCTTATATCATCCTTTAGCATCTCCACAGAAAATTTGCGAATATCTTCCTTTGCTGCACAAACATTCATTGTATATGGTGCATGTGCAACAAGAGGACCAAATGAATGATCTTTCATCAGTGTCAGAAGACGCTGTACATCTTCACCTTTTATCTCCTTTGCGCTTCCTCCTCTTGGATTTCTTGTGAAAAAGGCAAACGTATCGCCGCCAAGCGCTACTTCCTGTTTGCCCATCGCCTCATATCCCTTTGACGAAGAAACGTGATTTCCAATATAAATCATACTCTATGCTCCTATCACTCAAGCGGCAGACCAATTGTATAAACGCCATTAAATACACCGCCAACCTCTAGCATTCTTTCATATGCGCGCTCCTGAAGCGTACCTGTAAAATCATCTGCATCACATCTTCCATGCCATGGCTCTAAGCATACAAATGGTGCATCGCTCTTAGGTGACCACAATCCAAAGATTGGCTCATCAAACTGCATAACTACATACTCCTGTCCATCCGGATAAGCCAGTGCCAGACGTGATGCCTGATCATCCTTTGAAATAATAGCATCTCTTGAAAACAGATCAGCTGTAAGCGGCAGGTCACGCGGCAATACAAGAGTATCATCCTCAAGTGCCATTGCATTTTCTGTAACACGATAGCAGGTAAATGTTCCTTCAATATTATCGCCCACATGAATATGGTCTGTATCTGGACCATCCTCTAGTGTCATGCTGCAAAGAATGCCGGGTGTGCACCAATGGAAAAATACATTTCTTTTGTATCTGTGTTGATTACATTCCAAAGTACAATTACTTCTGTTCCCTTTAACTGATAACCAACCTCAAGACGGAATGCGAATGGATAATTTTCCATTGTCGTCTCGTTAGATACAATTGAAAACCACAGCGTATCCTGTGTCTGACTGTCCAGTGTAAATTCCATATCTCTTGCAAATCCATGCTGTGTCATTGTATAAGTCTTTCCATTATAGCGATACTCTTTGTTTTTCACACCGCCGACAAACGGAAACAAGATTGGAGAGTGACGCTTCCAGTACTTTGGATCTCCATCAAATAAATATTCCTTTTTTGTCTTCTTGCCCACCAGACGCACAAGCTCTGCGCCGTGACTTGCAACTTCCAGATAAATGTGTTCATTTTCTAATTGATATACTGCCATCTTTCCTCCTACATATTTTTTATTGTATTCATTGCATCTTCATAGCTGGTAAACACATGTCCATTCATTTTATTTCGCACTGCACCGTCAATATTTTCCTGTTTGTCATCAAAAAACAGACATTCTTCTGGCTTTAATGAAAATAATTCAAATAACTTCTGGTAGATCGCATCATCTGGTTTTATCATCTTGTAGCGAAATGATAATAGCACACCATCTGCCTGATCAATAAATGGAAGCTTTTCTCTGCTGTCATGCAGCTGCTGATCACTGAAATTGGACAATAGATACACACGATATCCCATTGACTTAAGCTTTGGCACCCATGTGCTTGTGTACGGATACTCACCAACTGTACCATTTATATTTTCCATTACCATATAAATTTCTTTTTCAATACCAGGATCGTTCTCAATGAAGCGAGCCAAAAGTTCTTCTTTTGTCAGAACACCTCGGTCAATCTCGTTCCAGTCATCATTTAAAAAGACTGCATCTGCCAGACGTTTCTTTATTTCATCTGAAAATCCAAAATGATCCAGATGCTGCCGCCATGAAAACGGAATCAGTACATTTCCAATATCTAATACAATATTTTTAATCATTACTTTTTCCTTTCTCAAGTAAACAAACTGTTTCCACATGTTCAGCCTTTGTCCACGGGAACATATCGACTGGTGTTGCCTGCTTTGTGTGATAGCCTTTCTTTGCCATATATTTAAGATCTCTTGCCAGTGTCTGCGGATTACAAGAAACATATACAATGCGCTTTGGATTTAAAACAGTAACTGAATCCATAAATGCTTCACTGCTTCCGCTTCTCGGTGGGTCCATGAAGACAACATCGGCATGACTTCCCTCCTCTGCCATCTGTGTCATCTGTTCTCCTGCATCTCCCTGAAGAAAATGAATATTTGTCACATGATTTGCTCTTGCATTGGCAATTGCATCCTTTACAGCGAGCGCATTTAATTCAATTCCAAGTACAGTTTTTGCTTTTGATGCTGCAGTCATTCCAATAGTTCCAATTCCACAGTAAGCATCAATCGCAATTTCCTCACCTGTCAGATTTGCCAGCTCAACAGCCTTTTCATACAGCTTTTGTGTCTGCACTGGATTAATCTGATAAAAGGACTGCGCTGAGATACGAAAACGGTTATTGCAAAGCACATCTTCAATATAGCCCTTTCCGTACAGTACAATATTTCTATCGCCAAGCACCATACTTGTCATTCGGTCATTTACATTTAATACAACACTTGTAATCTCTGGATGCATCTTTAAAAGTGCTTTCACAAAGTTATTTTTTGATGGGAACACTGGTGAAGTAACAACAAGAATCACTAGCACTTCACCTGTTGTAAAGCCTCGTCTGATCATAACATGGCGCAGCAGACCATAACGTGTGCGCTCACTGTAAATCGTAATCTTAAACGATTTGAGCAGTCCTCTTATATCACATATAATCTGATCTGCGGTCTGATCCTCTAACAGACAGGAATCTACCGGCACAACACTGTGACTTTTCTCCTCATAGATTCCAGAAAAAATTTCGCCTTTTTTATAGGAAAATGTTGCTGTCACCTTATTGCGGTAATGGTATGGATTTTTCATTCCGATAATTGGATTTACCGGACAAATTCCTTTTAGTTGTGTTCTCACATACTGTTCTTTTTCTGTAAGCTGTTTCTCATAACTTCCGTTAATATAAGTGCAGCCGCCGCACATACCGGCCGCTGCACACTTATTTGCATTTTTTGTCTTCAATTTAGTTTTCTCCATCTGTTGATTCATCTGTTGATTCATCTGTTAATTCATCTTTTGACGCATCTTGTTCCTTACTCTCGTCCAGATCGCATTTTGACAGAATCTGACTGCTTAATCCCTGCAAAGATGCCAGATCAAACTCCTCGTTTCCAGATACAGACATACCATGGCGTGCTGCCAGATCACTTGTGTAATCAGCCAGCGGATATGTTGTGACAATGTCATAATATTCACTAGATTCTCTCTGCTCATAATGAGTTACAACAAAATCAAGTGAGTAATCTGAAATATGAGTTCCATCCTCTTCCTTACTGATTGTTATATTCGCCTGACCGCCAAGCATATTTTCCACTGTATTCTGGATTGACTGGAAATTGCCAAGTGAATAATAAACAAGAGTACGATCTCCATTTTCTGCTGTGATCCATTTAACAGGTTCTACTACATGAGGATATGATCCAATAATCAGATCAACACCATTGTCCGCCAGAAACTGTGCCTGACGCTCCTGCTCCTGCGTGTAGTCCATGCTGTTTTGCTCGCCCCAAAATGGAAATGCGATAATAAAATCAGCTTCCTCTCTTGCCTGCTTTAATATATCAGACAGCCAATCCTCATCATACTGATTTAATAAATATGGACTTGCATCCAGATCAGCTGTCTGGTTAGAACCATAGCTATAATTAATCATTGCAATCTTAATGCTATTTGTCTCCACATAAACAGGCTCATCCTTAGCCTCTCTGGAGTTATTTACACCAAGAAGCGTAATATTCGGATATTTTGTACTAAAATAGCTCATCATCGTATTCAGGCCGGCACTGCCTTCATCCATGATATGATTATTAGCAGCAAGAACAACATTGATTCCTGCATCTGCCATACCATCCGCAAGTTCCACTGCAGTGTTGAAAATACCTGTCTCAGTAGAGGTCGCCCCAAGTTCAATACCACCTAACACAGTATCCTGACTAATCACAGCAAGATCGGCTGCCTTAAAGATATCAGCCATATTTGCAAAATGCTTAGTAAAATCATATGTTCCATCAGCATTCTTTGCGCTTAATGTACAGGAACGATGCATAAGATTGTCTCCTACTGCGACAAGCTTAGCACTAGTTGGCTTAAACACCTCCTCCGTAACCACTTCTGTATCTGCCTGTACCTGATTTGTCGGTGCCTGTCCATCCACATCAATCGGATATCCCGGATCTTGTACCGGTGTCTGTGAACTAATACTTGCCTTAGCACTCTTAAAACCAGCTAATAAAATACTTCCATAATGGTATCCAAAATAACCAATTACAGCCACCGTAACTAGCATCTCTATTCCCAGTATCATATATATAATTTTAAAAGAATCCTTCTTTTTCTTGCGGGATTTACTCATTCTTCTATTACTGCAGCGTTCTCACTGCACTCCTTTCCATTCTTTATGGGAATTTCCCCTTTGATACCAGATTGCATCGGATTTCTGACCTTTTGACCCTGATATCATCTTATCACATTATAAAACAGCAGGCATAATTTTACAAGATCTTTCTCTGAAATGTCAAGCATGAAAGTTACAGTTACAGCATACCTAATTTTATTACAGTTCACAGGACGCCCATTCGCAAAACTATAATATAAAAAAAATAAGCATCTATTTCGTTTCCAAAATAAACGCTTACTTTTTTACATTACATCACCTTTAAAACGGCCTGTACAATCCATGTAACTCCAACGAATGTAATTGCACCAAACATCAGATATACTGTACGGATCGGCATTGACGTTCTCCATAAATGTCTTTCATCTATAATATCTGTGATAAATTTCATCTCTGACTCGGAAAGCTTTGACTTATCAAGTGTCATGATCTGCTCATCTTTTTTTGTACACAGAACAATTTCTTCCTTGCGGTTATATGCGCCAAGTACCTGGGACCACTCATACTTGCGTTCTTCCTGTGCCTCAATACGATAATTTACGATCTGCTCTTTTGTGATTCGTATATGCTTACCTGTCTTTTTTAACCACTCTTCATTTTTAGAAGCTCTCTTGAAACGACTGATATGATTATAATTCATATAGACAACAAGAACAAGTAATACAAAGCCCATACCGCCGTTAATAATGGCTGTGTTGTTTGTTCCCGTCAAAATCTGAGGGAGTGCTGATGATATCATTAACATAGAAAATGCATACATAACAGCTGTCAGAAACACATAGCTTTTCTTTCTGCAGTACATATTCCATATCGACATCTCGTAGAATTTTTTTCCGTCCAGCAAAACGGAACAATCGACCTGATACATCTTTTCCTCTTTTCCGTGCTGCAAATCTCACAGCACCTTGTATTCTTCTGAAAATCAGCCACAAAAATCAGCCATGATCCAATTTGCGACCTCCATGCCTTTAAGCGTGAGCGCAACATGTGTCTCATCTGCTTTCATCATCCCCATCGCAGTATATTTCTTAACTACTTCCCCATATACTTCATTAAATGATTTGCCAAAGCGTTCATAAAATGACGACAGTCTGACACCTTCTTTTGTGCGAAGACCAAGAAAGGCCATCTCCTCCATTTGTTCCTGCAAAGAAGTATATCACATTCCGCAAAGCATTTGTCTAAAGACAACGGATCATTCCAGTCAATCTCTGAAAACGCTTTTGTATCAGTAATGACCTTCAAACGACAATAATCACCTGATGAATTTGTTTTCATATACGAAGCAGCACCTGTACCGACACCAAGATATTCTTCACAGTGCCAGTACTTTAAATTGTGTCTGCATACGCTTTCTGGCAATGCATAATTGGAAATCTCATAGTGCTCATAGCCAGCCTCACCTAAAAGTTTCCAGGTAAGTTCGTCCATCTGCACCACTTCATCTTCAGAAGGAAGCAATTTCGCGGCATCCTTTTTCTTCTTTTTGGCACAATCAGTTTCACCATACTCATCAAAAAAGGTGTTCCCTCTTCGATGATCAGGCTATATGCTGAAATATGCTCCGGATGAAGTGCAAGCACACTTGTCAGCGTATTTTTATAGGACATAACAGTCTGACCTGGAAGCGCACTCATGATATCAATATTGATATTAGTAAAGCCAGCCTTACGAGCCGCTTCAAAGGTATCTAAAAACTCTTCCCAGGTGTGGATTCGCCCTAAAAGCGCCAGTTCCTCATTATCAGCTGACTGCAGTCCTATGCTTAAGCGGTTGATTCCTGCTCTTTTGTATGCACAAAGCTTTTTTCTCGTGACAGTGCCTGGATTACATTCAGCAGTAATTTCAGCATCATCTGCAACATAAAAAGACTCTCGCACCACATCCATCAATGCCTGCATCTGATCAGATGATAACAAAGACGGCGTACCGCTCCTATAAAAATACTGTCTACAATATAATGTTTCCCTGACTTTTTTTGTCTCAGACGTTCACCAATTGCTTTTATCTGACCATGCAGGCTTTTCAGATATGCTTCACGCTCTGAATCACATGCAGGTGCCGATAAAAAATCACAGTATCGGCATTTTCGCACACAAAAGGGAATGTG
>ENA-OQCN01000472-OQCN01000472.1-human-gut-metagenome-genome-assembly--contig:-NODE-472-length-21475-cov-3.536678_pt1 | contig 21475 bp, 31 predicted proteins | sample MGYA00242497_ERZ504576 | MGnify/ENA primary metagenome ERZ504576 (study PRJEB26092, sample SAMD00036296) | human gut metagenome | host: Homo sapiens | study: EMG produced TPA metagenomics assembly of... | reverse complement strand
CGGCTGCCGTGGACGGCAGCTCGATGAGGTACAGCTCGTACCGCTCCCCGGCGTCGTCCCGGGCCAGCAGGCCTCCGGGCTGTCCAGCTGCTCGATGATGCAGGCGTCGTCCCGCCGGCATAATAGTCGAGACACTGCCGCTCCACCCGGCTGCGGAGGACGCTGTCCGGGCTGCACACCGCGATATGAAATATCATTCCGAAGCCCCCTTTCGGGCCTGCCGCCGGCGCTTGCTTTTTCGGCCCGGCGGGAGTATCATTGCTATAAAAAACAGAAGGAGAAACTGCTATGGAAATGCCTCTCGTCAGCATCATCGTCCCTGTGTACAATGCCCAGAGCCACCTGAGCCGCTGCCTCGAAAGCATCTGCGGGCAGGAGTACAAGAACCTCGAGCTCATCGTCATCAACGACGGCTCCAAAGATAAGAGCCTGCCCGTCTGCGAGGAGTTCCGCAAAAAGGACAGCCGCATCCTGCTGGTGGACAAGGCAAACTCCGGCGTATCCGACACCCGGAACCTCGGCCTGAAGCTTGCCGGCGGTAAGTACGTCCAGTTCGTGGACAGCGATGACTACATCGCCCCGGACTACACCGCCCGGCTGGTGGAGGCGGCAGAGAAGACCGGTGCCGACCTCGTCATCTCGCCCTACACCATGGTCATCCCCGCCGGGGCGTCAAAGCCGGAACAGGTGCTGGAAAAAATCCAGGACGACCTCGCGTCATGCATGTTGCACGCCCGCCGGAGAGCCGGGAATACGGTTTCCTGCCCGAGGGCGTCTACGACAAGGACACCTTCGCCCGCCGCCTGATGGATAAGCCCGCCTCTTACTTTTACAGCGTGCTCTGGAACAAGCTCTACCGCCGCGACATCCTCACCCGGCACGACATCCGCTTTACCAGCGAGATGCGCTGGGCCGAAGACCTCGTGTTCAACATGCAGTATATCCAGTACGCCGAAGTCTTTGCGTCCATCCCGCAGCCCGGCTACTACTACGTCCAGAACCCTCAGAGCATCTGCCACACCCAGATAAAGCCTGCCACTCTGGTGCAGAACAAGATCCAGGTGTTCCACTACTACAAGGACCTCTACACCCGGCTTGGGATGTATGAGCAGGTGCGGCCCCAGCTCTACAAATTCCTCATCGACATTGCCGAGAGCACTTACCCCTCCGGCCCCTTCAAGAAGGTCATCGATGAGGCGAAAGCCTACTGGAAAGAGCACAAGGCAGAGATCTCATCCTAAAGAAAAGCGGGAGGCCCCTGCGGGGCCTCCCGCTTTTTTATTTACGCTCCGATGGCGGCACACTTCTTAGCCAGCCAGTCGCGCTCGTCCTCGGTCAGGCGGGGAGCCAGCTTCTCGAAGACCTCGCGGTGGTAGCGTTCAGCCAATCCAGCTCGTCGCGGCTCAAAACGCCCGGGACGATGGGGGAGGTGGCGATCGGCACGAACGTGATGGGGCGGAATGCCAGGAACTCGCCGTACTGGTTGGATGCTTTGTGGTAGCACTCCAGCTCATTCTCGATGCGGATGCCGACGACGCCGCCCTCATAGACGCCCGGCTCGTCGGTGACGATCATGCCCGGCTTGAAAACGGTGGTGTTGCGGCCGTTCAGGGCGTGGGGGCCTTCATGGACGTTGCCCACGTGGCTGACGCTGTGGCCGGTGCCGCAGCGGTAGTTGATGAGGTGGCGCCACAGCGGCTCACGGGCGATGGTGTCCAGCATATGGCCGTCGCAGTAGTCCAGCCAGACAGCCCGGGCGATGTCGATGTGGCACTGTAAAGTCCAGGTGTAGAACAGGCGCTCGTCCTCGGTCAGCCCACCCAGCGTAGGTGCGGGTGATGTCGGTGGTGCCGTCCATATAGGTCGCGCCGCTGTCCACCAGCAAGAAGCCCTTCTTCTCGAGCTTTGCGTGGTCTTCCTCGGTGGCGTGGTAGTGCATCATGGCGGCGTTGGGGCCGTAAGCTGCAATGGTGCCGAAGCTCTCGGTCAGGAACTTGTCCTGTGCGCTGCGGTACTTGTGCAGAATTTCGTCGATGGTCAGCTCGGTCAGCTCTTCGCCGGCGGCCAGACGGTTCTCCAGCTCGATCTGGAAGCGCACCATAGCCACGCCGTCGCGGATGTGAGCCTCGCGGGTGTGAGCCAGCTCGACTTCGTTCTTGACGCCCTTCATGGGCAGCAGGGGGTCGGCCTCGTCCTTGACGGTCAGAGCCGGGTTGGCCTGCAGGGTCTGGTAAACAGCGTAGTTGACGGAAACGGGGTCGGCCAGAACGGTCTGCTCTTCGGCCTGGGCGGCGAGGAAGGTAAGCACATCGTCGTACTCAGCCAGCTCCACGCCGTTCTCCTTCAGCTCCGCGGCAGCCTCGGCGCTGACGCGGGCGGTGTCGATGAAGAGCGTCGCCTTATCGGGGGTCACATAGCAGTAAGCCATTGCATAAGGGGTGCATTGAATGTCCATCGCACGCAGATTGAGCAGCCATGCCAGATTGTCCAGCTTGCCTACCAGCTGTGCGGTGCAGCCCAGCTCAGAGAGCTTCGCACGCAGCTGGCCCAGCTTCTCGGCAGGGGAGAAGCCTGCGTACTCTTTCGGCAGGAGCCATGCCGGGGTAGCGGGCAGGGCAGGACGGCCCTCCGTCCACAGCTCGTCCTCGAGGTTCAGCAGCTTGATGGTGCCTTTCTTAGCGTCCAGTTCTTTCTGCAGGCTGCGCACCAGACCGCAGGAAGCAGTCAGGCCGCAGAGGCCCAGCTTGCCGCCCTCGGGCAGGACTTTGCCGCAGTACTGCTCGGCGGTCGGCACGCCCGGCTCGCCCATCCGCATCAGCTGGATCTCCGTGCCAGCGATCTCCTTCTCGGCCTGCACGAAGTAACGGCCATCGGCCAGACAGCGCTCTCGGTCATGGTGACGACGAAGTTGGAGTTCTCGCCGTGGAATCCGGAGAAGTAGGTCAGGGCAGTGTAGTGGTCGGGCATATACTCGCTGGCGTGCGGGTCTCCCACCGGGATGAGGTAGACGTCCACGCCGTTTGCCTTCATGGCTCGCGCAGGGCGGCCAGACGCTCGGGAACAGTATTCATGCTCATGTCAAAAAGCCTTCTTTCTTTATTCTGCCGGAAAAAACGTCCGGCGGCGATGGTTTGCTGTACCTTATTGTATCATTCCGGGGCGCAGAATGCAATTCATGGGCGATGTTTTGACTTTTCGCGTTTTTCCGTGTATGCTAGGGTCGGAAGCTCTTTATAGAATGGAGGCGTTTTCATGGTATTTTCCATCATCATGCTCGTCTGCCTTATCGTCTGTGTTGGCATCGACTATCTGAGCCTGAAACGCATCGAGCGGAACGGCGCCCTACTGGGCGTCACGCTGCCGCAGAATGCCGCCGAGCTGCCCGAAGTGCAGGACATCGTACAGCGGTATCTGCGCCGGCTGCGCACCATCTGCCTGCTCTGTGCCGCTGTGAGTGTCGGGCTGTTTTTCGCGCCCAATTCGCTGTTTTATGTCACGGTCTGGGTCTATTTCTTTTTCGGAAGTCTGGCCCTGCCGTATCTGCTGTCTGTGGGGGAACCGCGCTCTGCAAAAACTGCGGGATGCCCACGGCTGGCCTGCCGCGCCCGAGGACGCCGCATGGAAATACGGTCTGCTCTATTATGACCCCGACGACAAGCGCATCTCCGTTCCCAAACGTATCGGCAAAGGAAGCGCTGTCAATCTCGCCACCCTCCGGGGTAAAATCGCTATGGCGGTCAATGTCATTGCAATCGTCAGCATTCTGCTGGTTGGGCCGGTGCTGGGCGTTCTCGACCACACCCCCGCAAGGCTGGAACTGCAAGTGTCGCCCACGGTAGAGCTGCAATCCTACCATGGAAAGACTCAGAAGTACACGATTCCCATAGACGACATCACCGAGGTTCAGGTTTATTCCTCCCTGCCGGAGGCCGGCCGGATACACGGCCTCGATTTGGAGCACTACTGGCAGGGTTCTTTTGTCATGGTACACGACGGCACCGTGCATCTCTGCCTCGACCCCACCGCCGGGAAGTTCCTCCGGGTGGAGACGGAAGACGCATTTTCTGGTTCACCGGCGAGACGGACGAAAAGACTGAGAAAATCGCCGAATGGATTATTGAAGAGATGGGGCAGACTGCCGATTGACACCGCATTTTTTGCTCCCTGCCTGCTTGCGGGGAGCTTTTGTTTTGCCCCTGCCGCCCGAAAACGCAAGCAAATTGCAAAAAATGTTACAAATTTCTCATCAAAAAGGCCGGTTTGCCATTGACAGCCTTGTTATAATAGGAGTGTAGGAATTTTACGGGTCAGCACTCAGCGGCCCGGACTGCTTGTAAGGCCCGACGGGCCTGCTGGGCAGCGCCGTTGTGGCGTCTGCATAAAAGAAAGAGGCATTTCAGACTATGACCAAGATCGATATTTTCTCCGGCTTCCTTGGCGCCGGTAAGACCACCCTTATCAAGAAGCTCATCAAAGAGTCCTTTGCAGGCCAGAAGGTCGTGCTCATCGAGAACGAGTTCGGCGAGATCGGCATCGACGGCGGCTTTTTGAAGGAGTCCGGCATCCAGATCAATGAGCTGAACGCCGGCTGCATCTGCTGCTCTCTGGTGGGCGATTTCCGCGCCGCTCTGCAGCAGGTGGTGGAGCAGTACCACCCCGACCGCATCGTTATCGAGCCCTCCGGCGTCGGCAAGCTGTCCGACGTGACCCGCGCTGTCGAGGGCGTGGCCGAGCATCTGGATGTTCAGCTGAGCAGCTTCGTCACCGTGGCCGACGTCAACAAGGTCAAGATGTATATGAAGAACTTCGGTGAGTTCTACGACGACCAGATCAGCCACGCAAGCTGCATCATCCTGAGCCGCACCCAGAACGCCACCGAGGAAAAGATCGCCGCCGCTGTGGCCATGCTGCGCGAGAAGAACCCCACCGCTACCATCGTCACCACCGCCTGGGACGCCCTGACCGGCGAGCAGATCCTGAAGCCATGTCCACCAAGGACGACTTCAAGCTGAGCTGATCGCTATGGCTGCCAAGGCCAACGAGGAGCACGCCCACGAGGACGAGGAAGAGGAGCACGAACACCATCATCACCATGACCACGATGATGACCATGATGAGCATTGCTGCTGCGGCCATCATCATGACGACGACGATGATGAAGACGAGCATGAGCATCATCACCACCACGACCATGATGACGATGACCACGACGAGCATTGCTGCTGCGGCCATCATCACCATCATCATGACCACGACGCCGATGAGGTCTTCACCAGCTGGGGCGTCGAGACGGCCAAGAAGTTCTCCAAGGCTGACATTGAGCACGCCCTCACCGAGCTGGACACCGGCAATTACGGCATGATCCTCCGCTCCAAGGGCATCGTGGACGGCGGCGCAGATGGCTGGCTGGAGTTCGACTACGTTCCCGGCGAGTGGGAAGTCCGCGCACGCGGTGCAGACGTCGGCGGCAAGCTGGTGGTCATCGGCTCCAAGCTGGATGAAAAGGCCATCGCCGCACTGTTCGGCTGCTGATCGGCCCCGACCCTGAAAGGATAAAAGATTATGGCAAATGAGATCCCGGTTTACCTGTTTGTGGGCTTCCTCGAGAGCGGCAAGACCAAGTTCATTCAGGAGACCTTTGAAGACCCCAACTTCGACTCCGGCGACAAGACCCTTCTGCTGGTCTGCGAGGAGGGCGAAGAAGAGTACAATGAGAAGAAGTTCGCCTTCCCCGGCGTGACGCTCTACAACCTCGAGGACAAGGCCGAGCTGAACCCCCAGAACCTCGCAAAGCTGGCCAAGGAGGCCGACGCAGGCCGCGTGGTCATCGAGTACAACGGTATGTGGATGCTGCAGGACCTGGCAAACAATCTGCCTGAGAACTGGATCGTCTACCAGTGCATCGCCACCGCCGACGGCACCACCGCGCTGACCTACGCCCGCGACAACTCCATGCGTGCGCTGATGCTGGACAAGATCGCCCGCAGTGAGCTCATCGTCTTCAACCGCGCCGAGGCCGTCAACAACGACGCCGCCCGTCAGGAGCTGCACAAGCTGGTGCGTCAGGCATCCCGCAAGTGCGACATCGCCTACGAGTTCAAGGACGGCAGCGTGGCTTACGACGACATCCCCGACCCCCTGCCCTTCGACATCACGCCCCGGTCATCGACATCCCGGACGACGATTACGGCATCTGGTATATGGACTGTCAGGACGAGCCCCAGAAGTACGCGGGCAAGACTGTCAAGTTCCTCGCACAGGTCTGCCAGACCAACCGTGCCGGCAAGAACAGTTTCGTGCCGGGCCGGTTCGCCATGACCTGCTGCGTACAGGACATCCAGTTCGTGGGCTTCCCCTGCAGCTACGACGCTACAAAGCCCTCGAGCAGCGGGCATGGGTCAAAGTGACCGCAAAGGTCGGCTATAAGTTCCATAACATCTACCGCGGCAAAGGCCCGGTGCTCACCGCATTGTCGGTGGAGCCTGCCGAGAAGCCGCTGAACGATGTTGTCACCTTCTCCTAACTACAACACAACCAAGGAGGTCATGGCATGAAAGCAATCTTCCGCATTCTGGGTACTGCCGCCGCTGTGGCGGCACCGGTGCCGCTATCGTCATCATGGACAAGCTCCTGAACGAGAAGGCCGCACCCATCATCGAATCCATCGAGTTCCCCGAGGAAGCCGAAAAGGACGACGCAGAGGCCGCCAAGACCGCCGAGCATACGCCGAGGGTGAGGCCAAGGCAGAGGCCGAAGCCGACGCACCGGCAGAAGAGACCGCTCCCGCTGAGGAGCCCGCCGCCCCTGAGACGGAGGCAGCGCCCGCTGAGGCCGCAGAGCCTGTGACCCTGCCCGACCAGAGCGAAGAGCGCCCGGTCTGTGACCCCGAGGCTCCGAACCCGAACCCCGTGGAGGCCGGCCCCGCCGTCGCCCCCAAGGACGAAAACGGTAAGTTCGACCCGACTAAAATCGCCGACGTCTCTGACTTCGGCGACTGGGAAGAGCAGGGGTGCAAAGGGTAATTCCCTTTGATAGCAAAAATGCATCGTGCTTAGGCACGATGGCATTTTTTATCGCTCGTAGTGAGTCCAAAGACTCAGAATTTTGATGGTCTTTTCTTCCTCATAGATCTGATAGACCAGTCTGTGCTGTAATTGATGCGGCGGCTGTATGCGCCGTTCAAATCTCCGACCAGTTTTTCAAATGTCAAGCAGTTTCAACGACTCTCCGCGATTTTTATATGGTTCACCACATTCTCAGAACTTCTACGCAGAGTTCCAACGCTTTCCGCAGCGAATCCTTTCCCCAGTCACGGTCATCATGCCGCTCTGCATTTGCAAGGGAATCCGCCGTGTACAGAATTTGTCCAAAAGCTGCTCCGCGCTTTTTGGCGCAGGCCGCAAGGGCAGCACATTCCATTTCTACCGTTGCGCAGCCTTCGGCTTTCCGGTACGCCACCATATCCCTTGTTTCTCGGAAAAAGCCGTCTGTCGTCCATGTGATGCACTCACGGAAGGGAAGACCCAGCGCACGGAAGGTCTTTTCTATGGCCTGCACCGCTTCCGAGGCCGGTTCTGCATACCGGGCGGCAGGAAGATAGTGATAGGATGTGCCTCATCCCGCAGCGCTTTGGTCGGGATAAGAAATTCGTTCTCTGCCATTTCGGTCAACACGCCGCACGAGCCTGCCGTAACAATTTTCCTGCACCCGCAAGCAATGAGACAATCCATAAACTGCGCCGCAGCGGGCGCTCCCAGTGGGGCTTGACAGAGGCAGAATTCTTCGCCGTCATTTTTTACAACATAAATCGGGTAGGTCTTTGTGATAGTCTCAAAATGCTCTGCAACTGCCGCACCCGTCTCGGCGGCATAGGAGTCGATGGTGTCCCCCAGAAAAGCAAAGACGCCTTTCTCCGGTAGAGTTAGCTGCTCCGCCCCGTGGTTGGGCTTTAATATCTCTGTCGAGTCGAAATCGTATTCCAAAATGGGAAATTCATTTTTCTGTATCATGCTTCACCTCTCGCGATCCGGTTCAGTCTTTCCTTGTCCAATACCTCTACCCCGCCGCGGTAGAGCTTCACGATGCCCTCACCGGCGAAGTATTTCAGCAGGCGGCTCACCACCTCGCGGGCAGAACCCATGTACTTTGCCATCTGGTCCTGGGTCAGGCGGACATCGTCGCCGCCGGTCTTGGCAAGCTCGTCCGCAAGGAAGATGGCCAGCCGCCGGTCGGCGCTCATGAAGAGGATCTGCTGCATCGTCCACATGGTGTCGGAGAAGCGCTCAGCGGTCATCTGGTAGGCGAAGCACCGCACCTCCACGTTCTGCTGCATGAGGCTGCGGAAGACGCCCGCGCTGATGCAGTAGGCCTCGGTGTCCTCTTCGGCGTCGATGTAGAGGTCAAAGTTCACCGAGTCCATAACGCAGGAGGCGGAGAGGATGCAGATCTCGCCGCCAAAGAGGCGGTAGAGGGTCACGTCCCGGCCATCGTCGGAGAGAAGATACGCCCGGAACTGGCCGGTGCGCAGCAGCAGGATGCCCACGCAGTTCTCCACCGGGCTGTGGACCCGCTCGCCCTTGCGATAGCGCACCGGACGGGTAGTGCGGCAGAGCATATCCTGCTGCTCGGCGGTCAGCTTGTCCCAGAAGGGGAAGGCACAGGCGAGACACTGGCGGTGCTCACTACATTTAGGGATAGGCAGGATTTCCGGCATCTTAAATCACCCCTTCCGCAGCGCTTTGGCGGCTTCGGTGCCTGCCAGAGCGCCCTCATAGACGGCCTTCGCCACCTGCAAAAGCCCACCGGTGCAGTCTCCGGCGGCGTAGAGGCCGGGGACGGTGGTCTGCATTTTTTCATCTGTCACGATGCGGTCGTTCTCCACAGCGGCACCGATTTTCCGGGCCAGCGCCGTACTGCCCGCAACGCCCAGAGCCACAAACACACCCGCCAGCTCCACTACATCGCCGCCGGACAGCTGGACGCCGGTGACTTTCTGCTCGCCGAGGATCGCGTCGATTTTTTCAGGCCGGACAGTCACCTCCGGCGGAAACTCTGCCGCCAGCGGCGCACCATTCAGCAGGAGGGTGACGCTGGCCGCCACCGGCAGGAGCGCCTGCACCTCATGCAGGGCGTATTCGCCGCTGCCTACCACGGCCACATCTTTGCCGCGATAGAAAAAGGCATCGCAGGTGGCGCAGTAGCTCACGCCGTGGCCCTCGAGGCCCGCCAGCCCCGGGATGCGGGGCGTCGCCCGCGAAGCACCTGTGGCGAGGACAACAGCGTCCGCTGGGTAATATCCATCGAGGGTTTCTACAGTGAGTTTATCGGTATAGGTCAGACCCACGGCCTCAGTGGTCACAAATTTAACGCCCACAGCCTTGGCCCCCTCGATGCCCTGACGCTCCAATTCCGCACCCGATATGGGGGCGGCGAAGCCGTAGTAGTTCTGGATAAGCTCTGCACGGTCAAGCGCACCCGGCCCCCGAGTGAGGACGGTGGTGTCCACCCCCGCACGGGCAGTGTACAGCGCGGCGGACACCCCCGCCGGGCCGGAGCCGATGATGACGATGTTGGACATAGTGGGCCTCCTTATACTTCTTGTATTATCGTAAAATCCGTTACGTTCTTTGCGCGCCGGTGCGCGGGGCTGGTTTTTGCTTTTGGTCAAGTGGCTTGCGCTCCGCGCGGGCCAGAGGTAGGGAGGGGTGTTTCGAATCCCCCCTCCCTACCTCTGGACTCCACTCTCCCCGCAACGAGTTAAGGCTTCTCGCCCTTAACGATTCCGAAGATGAGGTCGAAGCCCAAAAATGCTAGACGCTTCGCTAAACGCATTTTTTTGTGCTTCTCCCATTACGCTCCGCCGAAGATTTCACGTTTCTGCTGGACGTTACCGTCAGCAGAGAGGTAACACCAGCTGCGAAGCAGCAAATCGGAGAAACGAGAAAAAAGTGCAACAGCGACGACCGCCGCCTGCGGCGGATACAGGGAGGAGCTGTTGGGGCCGCGGTCAGCAGGACACGAGTGCCACTCAAGGCACGAAGTGGTCGCTGGGCACCGCAACCCGTCTTAGCGCAGCGACTAGCTTTTTTCCGTTTCGACAACTCCTTTGGGGTCTGAAAGGGGCGAGCAGCCCCTTTCTCGTGGGTCCAGCGCGTCGAAATCGCTGGTGCTTTCTGGTTCTCTTTTGGTGCGCAAAAGAGAACTTAGCCTTAGTGCAAGAGCGCTCCAGCCTGCGCCGCAGGCGCAAAGATCATAGCAGCGTCATCTGCTCTCCTTCATCCTCCGCGCGAATCAGCGCACCCGTAGCCGGCAGGCTGCGGACGCGGTAGCGTGGGGATTTGCCAGTTCCAGCGTGTCCGCCGGGACGACGGAGGCGATGGTCTGGTTCTTTTTCAGGGTCACGACCGCCACGCCCTGGCTGTCGCGGGTGGTCTTTGCGGCGATTTGAGCTGTGCCGACCAGGAGCATCCGTCCCGCGCTGGTGCGAATCGCAAGCTCCGTTTCCTCGGGCAGGAAGAACATCGTCGCCAGCGGCTCTTTGTCGCAGTAGGCTTTCAGCAGCTTGCGGCGGTTCTGCTTGGTGGCGTAGGAGCTGAGCGGGATTTTTGCGCACTTGCCGCTGGCAAAGAAGAAGAGCATATGGCCGCTGTAGTCGGAGGTAATGACCATGGAGAGGATGTTCTCGCCCTCGTCCATACCCAGACGGCCCGGCAGATAGATGCCCATCTGGGCCACCTTGCCGTCTTCCAGCTCGGCCAGACGCACCTTATACACCTGCTGCATATCCGTAAAGAACAACGCTTCTACGTTGTTCCGCGTCTCCACCTGCTGGACGATCTCGTCGCCCTCCTTGAGCTTGTGCGCACCTGCAGTGCGCAGGCTCTGGGGCGGGATCTTCTTCAGATAGCCCTCACGGGTGAAAAAGACGGTGACGGGATAATCCGGCACGGCCTCTTCCTCGGCGCCGCTCTCTTCCTCGGGCAGGTCGTAGAGGATCTCGCTGCGGCGGGGCTGGCCGTACTTCTTTGCCACGTCGGCCAATTCCTTCATGATAATTTTGCGGATGCGGGCAGGCTTTGCGAGGATGTCGTTCAAATCGGCGATGTCGGCTTCCAACTGCTCGATCTCGCCGGTGCGCTTGAGGATATATTCCCGGTTGAGGTGGCGCAGCTTGATTTCAGCCACATAGTCGGCCTGCACTTCGTCGATGCCAAAGCCTATCATCAGGTTGGGGACGACTTCCGTCTCCTCCTCCGTGGTGCGGATGATGTGGATGGCCTTATCGATGTCCATCAAAATCGCCGCCAGACCCTTGAGCAGGTGGAGGCGCTTTTCCTTGCCGTGGAGGTCATAATAGGTGCGTCGGCGGACGCATTCCATCCGGAAGGCCGTCCACTCCTGCAAAATTTCCCGCACTCCCATGACCCGGGGCTGGCCCGAGACAAGGATGTTGAAGTTGCAGCTGAAGCTGTCTTCCAGCGGGGTGGCCTTGAAGAGCTTGGCCATCAGCTTGTCGGCGTCCACGCCGCGCTTGAGGTCGAGGGTGAGCTTGAGGCCGTTCAAATCAGTCTCGTCGCGCATATCGCTGATCTCTTTGATCTTGCCCGCCTTGACCAGCTCGGCGATCTTGTCCATGATGGCCTCCACCGTGGTGGTGGGCGGTATCTGGGTGATCTCGATCATGTTCTCGCCCGGCACGGCGGCGTAGCGGGCGCGCACCTTCACGCTGCCGCGGCCATTCTCGAAGATGTCCCGCATCTGGCTTCGTCGTAGAGGATCTGGCCGCCGCCCACGAAGTCCGGGGCGGGCATGGTGGTGGAGATGTCGTGCTTTGCATCCTTCATGAGGCGACGGTGGTGTTGCACAGCTCTGCCAGATTGAAGGAGCAGATGTTGCAGGCCATGCCGACGGCGATGCCCAGCGTGTTGTTGGCCAGAATGGTCGGGAAAGTCACGGCAGAAGGTCGGTTCGGTGGTGGTGCCGTCGTAGTTGGGGACGAAGTCCACCGTCTCTTTGTCGATGTCTCGGAACAGCTCTTCGCAGACACTTTCCAGTTTTGCTTCGGTGTAGCGGGCCGCAGCGCAGGACATATCGCGGCTGTAGGCTTTGCCAAAGTTGCCCTTGCTGTCCACGAACGGCACCAGCAGGCTCTCATTGCCCCGGCCCATGCGCACCATGGTGTCATAAATGGCGGCGTCGCCGTGGGGGTTCAGGTGCATGGTGCTGCCCACGATGTTCGCCGACTTGGTGCGCGCGCCTTGATAAGGCCCATCTCATACATCGTATACAGCAGCTTGCGGTGGGCGGGCTTGAAGCCGTCGATCTCCGGCAGCGCGCGGCTGACGATGACGCTCATCGCGTAGGGCATATAGTTCGTTTCCAGCGTGCGGGTGATGGGGTCTTCCAGCACACTGCCGGCGTTCAGTATCTCAACGCCCTCGCCCAGCTGGGGGCGGACAGGCTTTGCGGTTTTTTTGCTCGATTTTTTTGCCATTCTCGTTCCTCTTTAAGACACATCCAGATCATCCAGATACTCTGCGCCGTGCTGGGCGATATGCTCCTTGCGGCCTGCGAGGTTGTCGCCCAGCAGGATGTCGAACACCTGCGCGGTGCGCTCCACGTCGGTAGGCATCACCTTGATGAGGCGGCGGCTCTCGGGGTTCATGGTGGTCAGCCACATCATCTCGGGGTCGTTCTCGCCCAGACCTTTCGAGCGCTGGATGGTGTATTTCTTATCGCCGATCTCCTCGAGGAAGGTTGCCTTCTCGGGTTCCGTGTAGGCGAAATAGGTGCGGTCTTTCGTGGTGATCTCGTACAGCGGCGACTCCGCGATATAGACATAGCCCTCGTTGATGAGAGTGGGGGTCAGGCGGTAGAGCATGGTCAGCACCAGTGTGCGGATCTGGTAGCCGTCCACGTCGGCATCGGTACAGATGACGATTTTATTGAAGCGGAGATTGTCGAGGTTGAAGGTAGCAAGCTCCTTGTTGTGCTTGCCGCCCAGCTCCACGCCGCAGCCCATGACCTTGATGAGATCCACGATGACATCCGACTTGAAGATGCGGGCATAGTCGGCCTTGAGGCAGTTCAGGATCTTGCCGCGGATGGGCATGATGGCCTGATATTCACTGTCGCGGCTGGTCTTGACCGCACCCATAGCCGAATCGCCCTCGACGATATACAGCTCACGGCGGGAGGCGTCCTTGGTGCGGCAGTCCACGAACTTCTGCACGCGGTTCGCGAGGTCGATTTGGGTCGAGAGTGTCTTTTTGATGCTCTGGCGCGTTTTTTCGGCGTGCTCACGGCTCTGCTTGTTCACCAGCACCTGCTGACAGATTTTCTGGGCCTCGTCGGGCTTTTCGAGGAAGTAGACTTCCAGATAGTGCTTGAGGAAGTCGGTCATGGCCTGAGAGACGAACTTGTTGGTGATAGCTTTTTTTGTCTGGTTCTCATAGCTGGTGCGGGTGGAGAAACTGGACGAAACGTACACCAGACAGTCCTGCACATCCTGAAAACTGATGGCACTCTCGCCCTTTTTGTAGAGGTTCTTATCCTTCAGGTACTTGTTGATCTGGTAGACGAAGGCCGTGCGGACGGCGTGCTCCGGGCTGCCGCCATGCTCCAGCCAGGACGAGTTGTGGTAGTATTCCAGCAGCTGCACCTTGTTGGAGAAGCAGAACGCCGCACTCATCTTTACCTTATAGTCAGGCTGGTCTTCGCGGTCACGGCCAGTAGCTTCGCTCTCGCAGCTGAACACCGGGGTCAGACTGTCCTCGCCCGCCTCTCAGCTACATAGTCGCGATGCCGTGCTCATAGCACCAGCTCTCCTTCCACGGCTTGCCGGTAGCGGGGTCTTTCTCCTTTTCGTCGGTAAAGTTGAGGGTCAGGCCCGCGTTGATGACACCTGACGGCGGAGGACATCTTTATAGTAGCTGCCGGGGACGTCGATGTCGGTAAAGACTTCATCGTCCGGCTTCCAGTGGATGATGCTGCCGGTGCGGCGGCTTGTAGGGTTCTTTGTGCAGGCCGCCCACATTCTCGCCCTTCTGGAAGTCGAGGTGGTAGTGGAAGCCGTCGCGGTAGATGTCAGCAGTCATCCATGCCGAAGCGTACTGGGTGGCGCAGAGGCCCAGACCGTTCAGGCCGAGGCTGAATTCATAGTTGTCCTCGCCCTCGCCGTACTTGCCGCCTGCGTACATCTCACAGAACAGCAGCTCCCAGTTGTAGCGCTCTTCCCCCTTGTTCCAGTCCACGGGCATACCGCGGCCAAAGTCTTCGACGATGACACTGCCATCCTTGCAGCGGGTGACGTTGATGGTGTCACCGTGGCCGTCGCGGGCCTCGTCGATGGAGTTGGAGACGATCTCAAAGATGGAGTGGGCGCAGCCTCCACGCCGTCCGAGCCGAAGATGACGGCCGGGCGCTTGCGCACACGGTCGGCACCCTTCAGCGAAGTGATGCTTTCGTTGCCATATTCCTGTTTTCTTGCCATGCTGCTCCTCCCGGCCCCGGAATGTTCTTGCAGTGGAGCCGTCTCAAACGCTTTTGCTATATATAGGTATCTATTCCCACAGCGGGAGAAAAGCGATTCTTTTCATTCTTATTTATTAAACCATAGGTTGTTGAAGATGTCAAATATTCTTTCCCTGTCTGCCGCCCGCAAAAAGTGTCAGAAAAGTCAGTCTTATTTTAGACGATAACACGGGTAAAATAAAGAAAGTTTAAAAATTCTCAAAAAATTTTGCATTTACCCCTTTACAAAATCGAAATTTCAGGTATAATAATCATCGTCCGGTGCGCCTCTGTAGCTCAGTCGGTAGAGCAGGGGACTGAAAATCCCCGTGTCATTGGTTCGATTCCGATCGGAGGCACCAGTCAGGAGACCCAACAGGGTTTCCAATATGCGGCCGTAGCTCATCTGGTAGAGCGCCACCTTGCCAAGGTGGAGGTAGCGAGTTCGAGCCTCGTCGGCCGCTCCATAATGGAGCAGCAATCGTTGTTCCAGTATGGCCCGGTAGCTCAGTTGGTTAGAGCACCAGCCTGTCACGCTGGGGGTCGTCGGTTCGAGCCCGATCCGGGTCGCCACATCTGGGGCGAAAGCCTCAACCTACTTTGAAACTTGTTTTCAGGGCATCATCTAATGATGGGTGCGAGGGTAAACGCACCGAATATGCGGCCGTAGCTCATCTGGTAGAGCGCCACCTTGCCAAGGTGGAGGTAGCGAGTTCGAGCCTCGTCGGCCGCTCCAAATGGAGCAGCAACAGTTGCTCCGAATATGGTGACGTGGCCAAGTGGTAAGGCAAGGGTCTGCAAAACCCTCATCCACCAGTTCAAATCTGGTCGTCACCTCCAAAAGATTCCCGGGTGCTGAGGCATCCGGGATTTTTTGTTGTTTTGCTCGTTAAATAATCTACTTATGCAGAAAAGCTTGTCTCCCCTCTTCGCTCTGTGCTATGCTAAAAAAGTCAGCGCTGTCCATCGTGGTGCTCTGCATCGTTTTGTTCAGCACTCCCATTGAGACCTATATGAGCTACGCTCTCAACCGCATCTTCGACACCGCCATTGGCGTCATCGCAGCGCTGCTGGTCAACTACTTTCTACCCCGTCCCCGGGTCGTTTTCCTCTGGGAAGGGTTCAAAGGCTCGTTCAAGAAAGACAGCAAAGTCTGAATGCTTTTCCGCGCTCCGCTCCGGCGGGGCGCTTTTCTTTTGCCCTCTGCCGTGATACAATGGGCATACTATCATTTTCCCTGAAAGGAGGCCGCGCCATGCCTGCCGAACTTCACACCACCCTCACGCCGGACACCCCGGTACGCTATCTCAAGGGCGTCGGCCCCAAGACTGCCGAGCGGTTCGAGAAGCTGGGCATCCTGACCCTCAGCGACCTGCTCTGCCACTATCCCCGCCGGTATCTGGATTTTTCAAAGCCCTACTCCATCGCCGAGGCCCCCGCCGACACCGAGTGCGTCGTGAAGGCCGAAGTGTTTGCAAAGCCCGGCGGGCGCATCCTGCCGGGCGGGCGGCGGATGGAGCGCATCACCGCCGGAGACAATGTATCCAGCCTCGAGATCACGTGGTTCAATAATCCATACGCCGCCCAGAAGCTGGAGCTGGGGCAGGAATACTATTTTCAGGGCATCGTGACGGGCGGAATGCTCCGCCGTCAGATGGTCAACCCGCAGGTGCGCACCGACGCGCAGGTGAAGTCGTCGCCTTTCGAGGCCGTCTACCCCCAGACCGAGGGTCTGACCAGCAGCGCCATCGCCAAGTGCGTCCGCCAGCTCCTCCCCCACGCGGAGCTTCTGCCCGACCCGCTGCCCTCTGAGATGCTGAAAAATACCGCCTGCTCTCCAAGGCAGACGCCGTCCGGGCCATCCACTGCCCCGCCACGGAGGAGGAAGCCTTTGCGGCGCGGCGGCGGCTCATCTACGAAGAGCTTCTGGTCTTACAACTGGGCATCGGGCGGATGAAGAACCACGGCGCGGCCTCCACCGGCGCGCCGATGAAGAAAGCCGACGCCTCCCCTTTCTGGGAGTCTCTGTCCTTCTCCCCCACCGGCGCACAGCGGCGGGCCGTGGAAGAGATCCTGACCGACATGTCGGGCGAAACGTCCATGAACCGCCTTTTGCAGGGCGACGTGGGCAGCGGCAAAACGCTGGTGGCTGCTGCGGCCATCTGGGCCTGCATCCGGGCCGGGTATCAGCCGCACTGCTGGCCCCACCGAGATCCTGGCCAGCCAGCACGCCGAGAACCTGAACCGCCTGCTCTCCCCCTTTGGGATGCGGGTGGCCTGCTCACCGGCGGCATGAAAGCCGCCGCACGCCGCACCACCCTCGCCGCCATCCGGGACGACGAGGCCGACCTCATCGTAGGCACCCACGCCATCCTCAGCGAGGGCGTGGAGTTCGCCCGGCTGGGTCTGGCCGTCGTGGACGAACAGCACCGCTTCGGTGTGCGCCAGCGGGGCCTATTGGCCGAAAAGGCCGCGAATCCTCACCTGCTGGTCATGAGCGCCACCCCCATCCCCCGGACGCTGGGGCTGCTGATGTACGGCGACCTCGACATCTCCATCCTCGACGAGCTGCCGCCGGGCCGCAAGCCCGTCAAGACCCGCTGCATCACCGGCAAAAAGCGGGCCGACCTCTACGGCTTCCTTGATAGAGAAATCGATTCCGGACGACAGGTGTATATCGTCTGCCCTGCCATCGAGGACGCGGGCGGCAGCGGCCTGAACGCCGTCAAGAGCTACTATGAGGACATCGCAAAAGCTATCTGCCGGACCGCCGGGTTGGCCTGATGCACGGCAAGCTCAAGCCGAAGGAAAAGGCCGAGGTGATGGATGACTTCAAATCCGGACGTCTGGACGCCCTCGTGTCCACCACCGTCATCGAAGTCGGCGTGGACGTGCCGAATGCGACGGTCATGGTCATCGAAAACGCCGAGCGGTACGGCCTGAGCGCACTGCACCAGCTGCGCGGGCGTGTGGGACGCGGCGCAGCGGAGAGCTGGTGCTTCCTCGTCAGCGACAATGCCTCCGAGTCGGTGCAGAAGCGGCTCAAATTCCTCTGCTCCACCTCAGACGCTTCGCCGTGGCGCAGTACGACCTCGAGACCCGCGGCCCCGGCGACTTCTTCGGGAGCCGCCAGCACGGTCTGCCGACCTTGCAGATCGCCGATTTGATGAACGACACCCGCACCCTCCACGCGGCCCAGAGCGAGGCTGTGGCCCTTCTGGCCGAAGACCCGCTTCTCGAGCGGCCCGAACACGCCCTGCTGGCCCGTCAGGTGGAGCAGATGTTCGACAAAGCCGGAACAATGAATTGAGTAACGAAAAGGACTGCCCGCGGCAGTCCTTTTTCGTTATCTTCTCTTCCACCACGGCTTCTTCTCGCCGATGCTCACTACATCGCAGAAGAGGCAGCGGCTCTTGGTAGAGAGCTGCACATCCTTGTGATGGCAGCCGAAGAACCATTTCTCGTAAGTCGTTTTCATAACGACCTTGTCGAGGAAGAGGTGCAGCCGGTTATTCTCGCCCTCTGCCAGCACGCTGAAATCCAGAAATTTGCTTGGCGCGTCGTGGGTCAGCACATAATCTACCTGCCAGCCGTTTGCTTCCAGCGCTGCCTCGCAGCGGGCGTATTCCTCGTCCGAGGGCATCTCCTGCGGCCACCAGTTGACGTGGGCTTCCCGCTCTTCCTTGTCCGGGCTTTCCGCTCCGCCGAAGCAGAGGTACTTCTTCCCTTCCAGTTCCAGTACGCTGCCCCGCAGACGTGGTACACATTGCCGCCCAGCGGCTGCACCAGCCGCCGAACCGCTCTTCGGTGGGGTACTGTTCCAGCAGGTCATAGTTCTCATGGCTGCCATCGAGGAAAAGGATGGTGTAAGGTCGCTTGCGCAACCAGTCCAGATTCTTCTGCTCGGCCTTGCTGCCGTCCCACACGAAGCCGAAATCGCCCAGCACAACGACGAAATCGCCCTTGCCGGCCCGGCGCAGCTCCCCGTCTTTGAAGCGGTCCAGCTCGCCGTGGGTGTCGCCCGTAAGATATACCATCCTCTGCCTCCTTTTGCGGAGTGTGAAATCGCCCCAAAAGCTTGTCACGCCCCGCCAAACCTGTTATTATAAAGTATAAGGCCCTTCGTTGAGCCTGTTTTTGTCCCGTAAGAACGGACAGCGCATTTTGTCCGATACTCTAATATATTATCGCTTTTTGAGGAAAATGTCCACATGAAACGTATCGTTACCCTATTTCTGAGCCTTATCCTGCTGCTGAGCTGCCTGTGCGCGCCGGCTTCGGCCATGTTCGACCCCAGCCTCTTCTACGAGGTGCAGGCCAAGAGCGCCTACATCGTCAACACCGACACCAACATCATCGTCTACGACAAGGACAGCTCCCGTCAGGTGCCTGCCGGGGGCCTGACCAAATATATGACCATCGCGCTGCTGCTGACGAATTACGCCGACCAGCTCGACAACACCTTCCAGATGCCCTTCGCCATCTCGGATTACGTCCACAACAGTGACAATGCCGATATGCGCTCTAATGAGACCTTCACCTACCGGGAAGCTGTCTACGCCATGCTTCTGCGCAACGCCAACGAGGCCGCGATGGGCCTTGTCTACAGCCTTTCGGGCGGCGACCTTGCAGGCTGGGTGAGCCAGATGAACACCCTTTCCCAGCGCATCGGCACCACCGGAAGCACCTGGACGGACGCCTGCGGCCTCGACAGCGGCAATGTGACTACTGCCGTGGATATGTACCTCATCCTACGGTATCTGATGAGCTTTGATGCCTTCGTGGACATCTCGTCGGCCCCCGCCTTCACCATGCCCGCCAAGGAAAAGCACACCAAGAGTTTCGTGCTGCTGAACCAGAACGTCGCCCTCAACAAGACCAGCGGCGGCAGCTTCTACCGCAAGTCTATGCAGGGCGGCATGTGCGATGTGATGGCCTACAAAAACGACCACGGCGACCAGAGCTATGTTTCGTGGGCCAATCAGGACGGCTCCACCTATATCTTCTGCATCATGCAGAGCCCCGACACCTGTGACACCTACGGTTACGCCAACCGCCGCCCGGCCCTCTACGAAACGACCCGCCTCATCGACTGGGTGTTCCAGAGCTTTTCCATCCAGCCTGCGCTGGACACCGACCTTGCTCTGGCAGAGATCCCCGTGAAGTATTCCTCCGACACCGACACCCTCAAGCTCTACCCCGACAACAGCATGATGACCCTGCTGCCCTCTTCGGGCGACGGCACCGTGACCCAGAAATACTTCCATCTGCCGACTATGTCTGCGCCCCCATCCAGCAGGGCGATGTTGTCGGCACCGTGGAGCTGAAGCTGGCCGGCGAGACCATCGGCATGGTCAACCTCATCGCCGGGCAGGACGTGAGCCGGAGCAGCCTGCTCTACTCTTTCTCGAAGCTGCAGGAGTTCTTCGGCAGCCTCTACCTCAAGGTAGTGCTCGTCGTCAGCGCCATCTGCGCCATCATCTATGTGGCGTGGGTCCTGCTCAACTCCCCCCGCACCCGCCATTCCTCCAAAAAAAGTCCACCGCTATGGCCGTCCCCGCGACTGAGCCGTGCGGTCAGCTTCTTTTCTGAAAAAGCTGTAAAAAGCAGTTGACAAATACGCCCCCAAGTGGTAATATATACAGGCAGTCCGTGACTGCGAAAAACTGTATATGGGCGTGTTCCCGAGTGGCCAATGGGGACAGACTGTAAATCTGCTGCTTTTCAGCTTCGGTGGTTCGAATCACCCGCGCCCACCAAACAAGAAAAATCCGAACCTGTTTCCGATTGGAGAAGGGTTCGGATTTTTCGTTTTCTTCGGGTACAACAATGAAGGCTCCCGTGGACGGTGCAAAACTCCGATACCTTGTCATAGACCGTAAGACAATCACAAGATTTGGAGGGTATGATTATGAAGTACGATGAAAGAGCCTGCAAGTTTAACATGGATACCGGGTATGTGGAGTTGACTCTCCAAGATGGGAGAAAAATTTCCATTGACTGCACCGGGGTCGAGGATGCGCTGGATGTGACCATGGCGCAGAGGTCAGAACTGGACTACCTCATCTACAATGACCCGCTGGGCTATGCCGATCTGATTCTGAACGGTGACCCGGAGAAATATTTGAAGAATGTGGCTGGAAGCATGGGCTAGAAGATTAAGGGCAAAACAAAAAACAGGGTGCGCCCCTGAATAGGACGCACCCTGCCAAAGACCACAGACGATAACGATATGTACAACAGGGCGTTCCCCGTCGGGAACGCTCTGTTTTTCTTTGCTGGGGGTATGATGAACTTGTTCCGCCTGCCACGCGGCAAACTCCCTCTGGCCTTCCTCGCTGTTCCAGCAGGCAAGGATGGCCGGGTAGAATGCCCGTGCCAGACGGTCGATGACTTCATCGGGATAAGGGGAAATGTTTGTGGACTTTTTCTTTTTGTTCAAACGCACGCTCCTTTGATCGTCCCACCGTGGCAAAGCCGGGCGAGAAAATCAAAGTTCCAATTTCATATCAGGCGCAAGGGCGCGGATAGTTTCCGCCCTGCACTTGCGGCTGGTGGCTCGTTGATGGCTTACAAGTGCCTGTCGTTATGCCGTTTTAGAGGATTCACCGCTGGATTCTGCAAGAACTTCGTCCAGCGTTTTCAAAAATTCAAGATGAGGTTTCAAGGCAAAGCGAAGAACTTTGACCTGTTCCGGATGCGTAAGAAGTTTCGGGTTCAAGTCGAACGTAACTTCCCAACTCTTTCGCATGAGAGATTCAGCATTGTGGAGCCGATAGTACAGTTCGAGAAACTTTTGGGGAACATCATAGTTTTCATCAATGGTGTTGCTGGCGGCTTTCTCTGCCTGCTTCACCGTTACTTTGTTAGGCTTGACTTTCTTCGGCTTCGGCACATAATTCTTGATTTCCTTAAAAATTTCAGCCTGTTCTTCGGGCTTGGCCTTGCCGAGATTTTCGAGAAG
>ENA-OQCN01000471-OQCN01000471.1-human-gut-metagenome-genome-assembly--contig:-NODE-471-length-21484-cov-2.755865_pt1 | contig 21484 bp, 26 predicted proteins | sample MGYA00242497_ERZ504576 | MGnify/ENA primary metagenome ERZ504576 (study PRJEB26092, sample SAMD00036296) | human gut metagenome | host: Homo sapiens | study: EMG produced TPA metagenomics assembly of... | reverse complement strand
TCGCTCCCGTATTTACTACGATCAATGGCGCAGTAGTGAACTAGCTACAACACATAAGGTCAAGACCTAATAGTTGATATTCATTTGTCAAAGAACAGTTAAGAGGTTCTTTCTTGAACCTCTTATATATTAAATCGAATCCATGTTTTCAACGATGTTTAATATTGCCAAACAAAGATACCTTTCACATCCTATTTCAACGTATTAAACAACTATTTAAGTTTATTTACGAACATTTTTTATGTGAGTACGCCTCTTTTCTCTACCTCCAACCCTTATATGTCTTGATATTTCATTGAATTAACTAAGATATTAAAAATTCTGAATTTTAGACAAATAAAAAAAACGCTATCCAATCAATCTAGATAGCATTTTCAATTACAATCACAATTATTCACTTTACAAAAAATCTATAAACCCATGTTCTTACTGACATCATTACAACACAACATACTTCCGCACATAAAGCAGCATATATTTCATCCTAAAATAAATTCACGTAAAAACAATAATAAAAAATTGGAGGCCAAGCCTCCAAAATTCACTCTTTATAAGTATCATATTTCTTAAGACATTCAATAAAAATAGATTTTCATCGCATATACCGTGTTGATCCTTTATGAGTATCATATTTCCCTATCACCAAACAACTACATTCAGAAGATGGAAATCTCAAGGTGTCGATCCTTTATAAGTATCATAGTTCCTCTAAGGAATTTCACTGTGCTGAAGAAGAAACGTATGAGTGTCGATCCTTTATAAGTATCATATTTCCCTCTATATTGAAGCAATGAACATTGGTTCTGGTTTTGAGTGTCGATCCTTTATAAGTATCATATTTCCCACATTAAGTCCAATCGCATCTAGCGTTGCACCATTGTGTCGATCCTTTATAAGTATCATATTTCCCAAGTCCTCAAAAATTGAAAAGGGCAAGGAAGGTGTGTGTCGATCCTTTATAAGTATCATATTTCCCCCTCCAGGCTAAAAATGAAAGATTGAAACAATCAAATAGTGTCGATCCTTTATAAGTATCATATTTCCCTTACTAAATATAGCATATTTTGGACTTTACTTGAATAAAATGTTGTAAAACAGCCGAAAATAGCTTGTTTTTTTCGACCACCTCCTGTTTTTTGACTATTTTTATGCTTAAATCAGCTCGAATTTGGGTGATGGTCGAAATTTAGTCATATTCTGGTTGTAAATGTATAACCATCTATCATTATTTTAAACTCTTGTTTGAATTATCTAAGAATATTGTTTACACTTTAAATATAAGTAATCACAAGGAGGTACCTAATATGGCAACAATAAAATGTCCTTATTGTTCTAGTAAAATTAAACTTGAACGGTTTCAATATAAAGATATTGTTGATAGTGAATTGAATGATAAATATGTAGAGGAAAAACAGAATCAACAAAATTACTATAGTGGAAATGACACCACAAATATATATGTAGATGAAGAGATGTGTAAGAAGTTGGACCAGGATGCGGTTGAATTTGGGTTTGTAAGAAACAAAAATGGAAATGCGCATTCTCCAAATAGAAATGCTTTTATTTCTGCAATCATGACAAATTACTATGATGAATTCAATGTAGAAGAAGAACAAAAGAAAAATGTCATTGTGGATACTTTAAAACAGAATATTCCACTTCTTAAAGATGTATCTACAAATCGTATTGCTTCTTGTATTATGGCTGGCATGGATACTTTGGCTAGTGAAAAGATTCGAAATAAAAAGATTATCATCAAACTTAAGAAAACGAATATGAATGAAAATATTTATGATGATATTCAATATAATAAATTCTTTAATAACTCTATATCATCTATTAGTGAATTCTATTATTCTATGTTCCAATCTTTCTTTAAACTTCCTCAATACCTTCGTGAACAAATCATATTTAAAAAAGAAGTTCAAAGATTTAAGAAAATATATTGAAGATGGTAAAACCATTCACATGAAATATAAGAAGGATAAGAACTATAGAAATGTATTCCCATACAAAATTGTTCAATCTGTTGAAGAAAGCCATAACTACTTGTTGTGTGTTGAAAAAACAGAAGATAGAAACAATCCAGGTAATATCATCACAATGTGCATTTCTTATCGTATTGATAATATTGGAGATACCATCAAACTTTCAAATTCACCATTTGAAATCACCGAAATACAAAAACAAGCTTTAGATGAATCTATTTCAAACAGCCCCTCATCCGCTCAACAAGAACCTGGTGAACACATACTTGTAGCTTTAAATTCAACTGGAGTTGGCTTATTAGATGCAATCTATACTTTTAAACCTACACACATTGAACCAATCAAACAAATTCGTGAATATACAATTTATAAAGTATATGGATCAAAATTCCAAAGCTACACATATTTCAAACGTTTTTGGAGAACATGCGATTATTTTAAATGACAATAGTTTTAAACAATCGCAACTCATCTCTGCTCAAAAAATAATCAACAACTATAATTCAATAAGTTCACAATTAGAAGAAGAGTTAAACCAATAACTCTTCTTTTTACATTTCATCAAAATTAAAAATTGTTTTTAAAAATTTCATTGGATCCTTTTCTTCAAATCTAGAAATACTTTCAATTAAATTATTCAATAAAAATAAACTTGTGACATCCACAATTGGATGCACATAATCTTCATCCATCCCAAAAGTATAATGTGCATATACAACATCACATATCTTTAGTCCAGGTATAAATTTTTGTGCATAATTACAAGATACAAATACAGTCATCGGTGTTGGTTTAAGCCCAAACGTAATATCAAAATAAACTTGATCATTTTCTTTAAATGTTTCATATAAACGCATAAACGTTTGAATCTGTGATTTTTGTTCATGTTCAAAATGAGCATTCACATAATGAAATTCAAAATCATTATTAAAAGACTCTTGCAATTCCTCTTTTAATAATTCCACATTCTTATGACTATCCATTGTATCAAATGAATCTACTGCCACTACTTCAAACTTTTCACCTTCTTTAATCACAGTCGAAATATGGGCAGTAATAGGAAACATGCACTTTAAAGTCATATTTTTATGACCATAATTCACCTTTCCAATATGTTGTTGACCAATAATTGTATAAAATTTTTTCATTTAAATTCCTCCATTCTATCGCCATTGTTTTAGGCGTTCTTTTAACAATTGTGCGAAATACGCATCATACTTCGCAATCTTTTTAGAAATCGCAGCACCAGAAATATGCATAGTTTCAGCTATCTCTTTTCCTTTCTTGATTTTTTTATGGTTTTCAAGCACTTCCAAATATCTCTCACGAATAAAGATTTCATCTTCCGGATGATTTTCAATATGTGCATATAAAATATCTAGAAATTCTAAGATGACATCATCCAATAATTCTGCCTCTTCTACTCGTTGTTCCGCCTTTTCGTCCCTTAAAAAAGAAGCATTTGTCGGTATATCATCTTTTTTAGAATCCTTATCCGATTTCATACGCTCTTCAAAAACAAGCGTTTGTGCTGGTTTACTATATTTAAAACCATCTTTTTCAGCTTGTCTTGCCGCATTATTTAAATTACCTGCAACCAAAGCCTTCACATAACGAATCATTTTTGCCTCTGCATATTCATCGGCAACTTTAATCTTATGCTCAACAAGCTTTTTCAAGAATGTTTCAACCGCTTTATGAATGCATTCCTGCATACAACCAATCGAATCCACTACATCCTTTGAATGCATACAAACGGTGGCATCTGTAGTCACAAACTTCTTTCCAGAAGCTTCATCTGACTTACTCGTTTCAACATAACGAATCGTTTCAGAACATAGTTGTGCCAACAAATATACTTGTTCCCAAAGAAACATATATATTTTTTGTTTCTCTAATTCATCTTTTGAATCATAATAATTCATCACTCCCTCACATACTTTTTTCGCCAAATCTAAAAGTGTTTTATATTTTTTGTTCATAATCATTTCCTCCTAAGCCTTGCGGCCTTTCTTTATCTAAGAAAAGTTTATCAACAAATTATTCCATTGTAAGTTCCTTATATCAGTTACTTTACAAACACTTTTAATAGTCTATTTAATGTTTCTTTATATGTTATAATACATTTATTTATACTCTTTTTTATTCATTTTTAATATCAGCTCCTTTCATTTATCTTCACCACTAAATTGTCAAAAAATCACAAAATTAATTAAACTTAAAAGTAAAAAAAGAATACTTGCATCGCACAAATACAAGTATCTTATTCATTTAACCATTAAAAATTATTCCAAATATAATACAACCTCTTGTTCCTTCAAAGATTTCTTCATATCAATCACTCTTTGATTTCTTGAACCACGAAACGCCAATGTGATATCTTTTTCTTCTTCCTTAAATGGACCATCTACTAAAACATCTAATAAAGACAACATTTCATCTGTGACTTCACAATGTTTTCTTCCTCCATCTAACAAGTCTTGATCCAAAATAAATCCAGTAAACGACCAAATATTCTTTTCAGGTAATTCTTTACGTACACGACGAAGAAGTTTCACAAGTTCCCTTTGATTTTCTGGTTCAAACGGTTCTCCACCAAGTAATGTCAAACCTGCAATATGACTTGGTTTTAAAGCTTCAATAATTTCATCTTCCGTTTCCTTTGTATAAGGCTTACCATAATCAAAGTTCCATGTTTCTGGTTGGAAACAATTCTTACAATGATTTGTACACCCTGATACAAATAGTGTTACACGTACACCTTTACCATTTGCGATATCATTCTTTTTTATATTTCCGTAGTACATTTAAATGCCTCCTAAAAAGTTCATATAGTGTAAGCAATCAATTCAAAATTGTAAATATCACAAAAAATTCTTTTGACTTTTTAAAGCCAAAAATTTTCTGTTGTAATATCAGAATCATTCTTTCTATTTTCTAAAATCACATGATACAATATATCTGAGAGTAGACAATGGGATGGCTTAAAAAAGCCTAAAGGTAGTTCTCCTAGGGACGATCTGTATTAATCGTTATTAATACCATCACAGGGGCTTTAAGCTACGAAAACACTTGAGTTCCAATAGCCCCAAGGAGGTGATATTGTGCATGGATATTTAATATTTATTGCAATATTCTTATCGATTTTGCTAGTGATTGTCCACAAATTAGTTCAGATTGCTGAAGCAATTTTAAAACTACTTCATATAATTGAAGATATGGACAAACAAATACATAAGTTGAAAAGACATAAGAAACTACCTCGATATTCCGGCAAGAAATTAAAGTAGTTTTTCATAACTATACATTTTCCCAAGGAGAACCCTTTATTGGATACTCTCTTTTCATTTACATTCTACCACATCAAACCGTTTTATCCAACAAAAATCTATTATAAGTGTAGTACTCTTTCTTTGATCTCTTGTGTTCTTCCTTGGTTCCAGAACTGAGTTCCAATATATCCACAAGTACGTCGAGCCACATTCATTTTTTCTTGGTCACGATTACCACAATTTGGACATTCCCAAACTAATTTGTGGTTTTCATCCTCTACAATTTTAATTTCACCTGTATATCCACATACTTGGCAATAATCCGATTTTGTATTCAATTCCGCATACATAATGTGATTATAAATATGTTTCATAATCGCCAATACTGCATCAATATTATTTTCCATATTTGGAACTTCTACATAACTAATAGCTCCACCTGGAGAAAGTTTTTGGAATTGCGATTCAAATGATAATTTCGTAAACGCATCAATTTCTTCTGTAACATGCACATGATAACTATTTGTGATGTAGTTTTTATCTGTTACATGAGGAATAATTCCAAAACGTTCTTGTAGATGTTTCGAGAATTTAAATGTAGTTGACTCCATTGGAGTTCCATATAATGAGAAATCAATATTTTCTTCAGCCTTCCATTTAGCACATGCATCATTTAAATATTGCATAACTTTTAAACCAAATGAAGTTCCTGGCTCCTCAGTATGAGGGTGTCCAGTCATATAATATACACATTCACATAATCCGGCATAGCCTAATGAAATTGTAGAATATCCACCAAATAATAATTTATCGATTGGTTCACCTTTTTTCAAACGAGCCAATGCCCCATTTTGCCATAAAATAGGCGCTACATCACTCGGCGTTCCAAGTAATCTTTCATGACGGCACATCAATGCTTTTTACATAAAGCTAATCTTTCGTCCATAATTCTCCAGAATGCTTCTTCATCCTGTTTACTTGAACAAGCCACATCCACTAAGTTCAATGTAACAACACCTTGGTTGAAACGACCGTAGTATTTTGGTTTTCCATTTTCATCTAAATATGTAGTTAAGAATGAACGACATCCCATACACGGATAACAATGACCTTCACCATTCGCATCCACTTTCAATTCCAACATTTTCTTTTCAGAAATATAATCTGGAACCATACGCTTAGCTGTACATCTTGCAGCTAATTCTGTTAAATACCAATATTTTGAACCTTCTTCAATATTATTTTCTTCAAGAACATAAATCAATTTAGGGAATGCTGGCGTGATCCAAATACCCTTTTCGTTTTTAACACCCTTGATTCTTTGTTTCAACATCTCTTCAATAATGATAGCCAAATCATCACGAGTTTGTCCTTCAGGCACTTCATTCAAATACATAAACACAGTTACAAAAGGAGCTTGTCCATTTGTCGTCATCAATGTGATGACCTGATATTGAATCATCTGTACACCTTTTTCAATTTCTTTACGAACACGCATCTCTGCCATTTTATTTACTGTATCTTCAGAAGAATCTAGATTTAATGATTCCAATTCCTCTTTTACTTCACGACGCGCTTTTTCTCTTGAAACTTGTACAAAAGGAGCTAAATGAGAAAGTGTAATACTTTGTCCTCCATATTGAGAACTTGCGACTTGTGCAATAATTTGTGTAGCCACATTACATGCAGTTGAGAAACTATGTGGTTTTTCAATCATAGTTTCAGAGATAACTGTTCCATTTTGAAGCATATCCTCCAAATTTACCAAACAACAATTGTGCATATGTTGTGCAAAATAATCTGAATCATGGAAATGAATAATTCCTTGTTCATGAGCTTCCATAACATCTTGAGGCAACAAGAAACGTTTTGTGATATCCTTTGACACTTCACCCGCCATATAATCACGCTGAACACTATTCACCAATGGGTTTTTATTTGAGTTTTCCTGTTTCACTTCTTCATTATTACGCTCAAGTAAAGACATGATTTGTTTATCGGTTGAATTTGCCTTACGAACCAATGCACGCTCATAACGATACGTAATATAGTTGTGAGCCACCGCAAAACAACGATGCTCCATCAATTCACCCTCAACCATATCCTGAATTTCTTCAACATTTGGACTTCTCTTTAAATTTTCACATTTATCGATAACACTCTGTGTCACAGAACGAATTAATTCATCAGACATTTGATTATGTGTAGTTGCTTTATTGGCTTTTTTGATCGCATTTTCAATTTTCGATGCATCAACGACTTCTTCTCCACTTCTTTTAATTACATTCATACTATTCCTCCTAAAATAGTTGAACCTTCAACTATTTTTAATGACTATCTTAAGTATACTTATATTTTTTCTAAAACAAGACTTTACATTCCTACAAAATAATGCTTAAGCGATACATAAAGCAAACCGGTTTCTTTATTTTTTAAACTTGACTAATTTGTATAAATTTTTCATTTCCTTGACTATTTTGTGCAACCCTCCTTTATTCATAAAATACCTCTTATACAGACATCATTTATGTCAGTTTTATTTTTTCAATATTTCATGTTAAATTCACATACACTTGATACAATAGAAGAAAGAAAAGGAGATCATATTATGGATTACAAAATCAAAGGGGATTCCGACTGCCCTATCGTTGAAATCAATTTACAGAATAATGAAACGGTAAAAATCGAAAGAGGCTCAATGGCCTATATGTCGAATGTTACAATTGAAGGCAAAATGAACAGCAACAAGAAAGGTCTAGGTGGTGTATTAGGTGCCATCGGACGAAGTCTTACAAGTGGCGAAAGTATGTTTATTACAGAAGCCACTGGTACAAGTCATGATGGTTTGCTGGGTATTGCGCCTTCCATTCCTGGAAAAATTGTATGTTTAGAAGTGAATTCACAAAATCACTACTATTTAAACAATGGAGCTTTTCTAGCATGTGATAATAGTGTGAGCTATGAAATGAAAACTCAAAGTGTAGGAAAAGCATTATTTGGTGGAACAGGTGGATTCTTTGTCATGCATACATTTGGTCAAGGAGATCTTTTAATCAATGCGTATGGAGATATCATGGAAATCAATGTAGACGATGCACATCCAATCACAATCGACAATGAACATGTTGTCGCATGATGATTCTTTAGATTACGAAATCAAGATTGCTTCTGGAACATTTGGATTTACTACTGGTGAAGGTTTAGTCAATGTATTCCACGGCAACGGAAAAGTATACATTCAATCTCGTAACCTTCATTCACTTGCCGATGCATTGATTCCATTCATTCCTCAAAGCAAAGACTAAAAAAGCGTGATTTTCACGCCTTTTTATTTACAGCCATCACCCTTACAATCAATACAAGATCGAACGCATTTATTGCCCTTTAATTTTTTAAAGCTTTCTTCACTAATTGTATGTTCCATTCGACAAGCTTCTTCTTCCGCAAGAATCGGTTCTACACCCGCATGCAGCAATTGATTCTTAAAATAAACATGTCTTTCATACACTTGAGTTGCCTGTAGTTGGCCTTGTTCTGTAAAAAAGATATATCCCGTTTTATCTGTATAAATCAATTCTTTTTCTTTCAAGTCCTTTAAAGCATGTGAAACACTCGGCTTAGAAAAGCCTAAAGCTGCAGCTACATCAATAGCACGAACATTGTCTTGTTGAGACTTTAATACATATATTGTTTCTAAATAATCTTCCTGAGATTGTGTTAGTTGCATTTCTATCCCTCCGGTTAGCTTAAACTTACCATAAAAGTATAACAAAATTTCACATAAGATTCAAAACTTTTGCACAAAAATTAAAGTTAATATACACTTATAACGTATTAGAAAATAAAAGGAGAACAAAATATGTTTAAATGTAATAAATTATTAGGCGCATCCCTTGCAGTTGTAATGGGTGTTTCAGCTTGTGCCACAAATGTATTCGCAATCGATACATCTGTCATTGATGAAAAGTGGGGTAAGCAACCGTTGTATATGGTGGTGGTTTAACCAATGATCAAATTCAAAGTACACGTGATCTATTCGATATCGAAGATACAAATAACGTATATGAAACAAGTGTAGATGCCAATGATCTATATAACTACCTTGGAATTGCTGGCAGCGATACATCTAGCTTGATTTCAAGTGTTATGGTACAAAAACAAGATGCTGGAAAAGGCGTCAAAGTTAAAATCATCACAGAAGATAACATCACAAAAATCACTTCAAACCAATATGCCAATGCCGCCATCACAGCTGGTGTTAGCGATGTTGAAATTGATGTAGCTTCTGTTTCCAAAGTAACGGGTGAATCTGCATTAACTGGTGTTTATAAAGCTTTAGAAGCCAATGGTGAAACATTAGATTTAGACCGTACTCAAGTTGCCCAAGATGAACTTGAAACGACAAATGAAATTGCCGAAAATAATGCAGATAATTCAAATTTTGATTCTGGACGCTTAGATCAAGCTATGGTTGAAATCAAACAAGAACTTGCCGAAATCAAAAAAATCAAGGAAGTGCTGCAACAGCTGAACAAGTCGAACAAGTTGTAACCGATGCTTTAAAGAAATTTAATTTAAGTGACATCATCTCACAAGATGATATTGATAAATTAATTGCGTTTGCCAAGAAATACCAAAATACTTCAGCCATCGATTCGCAAGAAGTATTAGAACAATTAAACAAATTGTCTGGTAATTTAAAAAATCAATTATCTGGACTTATCAACAAAGCACAATCTGAAGGTTGGTTCGATAAAATCATCAACTTTATCAAAAGCCTGTTTAACTAAAACAAGGAAGTCTTAAGCGACTTCCTTTTCATTTGCCATACGATAAATTTCAAGCATATCTGTTTCATCCAATTCTTTAAATTTTCCGATTGTACGCGTATGCTCAAAACTACACTTATATGTTAATTCGTACAATTCTTGTTCCGTACATTTACGTTTTAATAATTCCTGAATACTTGTAGGCATGCCAATCAATTTAAAGAACTCTTCCATCTTTTCAATTGTATTCAAAGCACAAGACAAAGTATCTGAATCATCCAAGCCAAACACACGATGTCCAAGTTTGGCAAATCGTGTTGGATTTTCCATATATACATGGTTTGCCCAACTATCCCAAATTGCAGCAAGTCCTGCTCCATGTGCCACATTAAACATACCACTCAATTCATGTTCCAATTGATGGCAAGCCCAATCCCCTAAAGAACGATCTCCTGTCATATCATTATGCGATACACTGCCTGCCCACATAATTTCAGCTCGAGCCTTTTCATTTGTAGGATCTTCCAAAAGAATCTTTGCGTTTTTGATTACTGTACGAACAACACTTTCTGCCATTTGATCCACCAAGTCTAAAGTATCATAAGGCGTAAAATATCTTTCAAACGTATGCATAATAATATCTGTACATCCACACATTGTTTGATACTTAGATACTGTATATGTTAATTCTGGATTTAAAATAGAAAATTTAAAATATCCATATTCACTACTCAATCCACGTTTTAGATTTCCATCCTCATTTGTGATGACACTCGAATTACTCATTTCACTACCCGTAGCCGCAAGCGTTAATATGCATCCCATTGGTAAAGCACCCTTTACCTTTTTCTTTCTTGCATAATAATCCCAGACATTACCTTCATTATAAACACCATACGCAATGCCCTTACTTGAATCTAATACACTTCCACCACCAACAGCTAAAATGAAGTCAACACCTTCTTCTTTACAAATTTGAATGCCTTCATTTACCTTTGAAAGTAATGGATTGGCAACTACACCACCACATAAACAATACGCAATATTTTCTTCATCTAACGCCTTTTTTACTCGATTCAAAAGACCAGATTTAATAGCGCTTTGTCCACCATAATGAATCAACACTTTCTTTGGATGAAATTCCTTTAAAATCTTTCCAACCTTTTTTTCTTCATCTTTACCAAAATACACTTTTGTAGGTGCATAAAACTTAAAATTTTCCATAATTACCCCTTAAATTCTTTTCATTGAAACAACTTCAATCAACAAGCTAATACCCGCCACAATAAGATAGGCAGCTAAAATATAATTGATGACTAAAGCACTTTGGAAAGGCATTACCATAAAGATAATACCCAATAGCAAATTGACCCAACCTGTTAAACTTAAATAATTGGTATTGATTACTCTAAAAAAACTTAACCGAGAACCCCAAGTGATTTTTTGAATTCCATTCACCAATAAAACAAACGCAAACAAGAACGTCAAAGTACTTACTGTAATCGTGACTGGCATCGTACATAATAAACAACCTAACAAGATGTTTAAGATTCCACTAGCCAACCACATCGCATCTCTAAAAAAGAAAGTTGTTGTGATATACGAATAGATTTCACAAGCACCCCAAACAATCAATCCAATAGCTGCAATAATTTGAATCGTTGTGAATACTTTTTCTGGAAATGCAAAACATAAAATACCAATTAAAATCAAAACCACACTTAATATTATACCTATTCTTTTAATCTTTTTATACCTTTCATTCCATTGTGTTGTGAATTCATCAATATAATCATAATCAGAATCGAACCATTTCATATGTAACATCTCCTTTATGAACTCAGTATAGCACTATTTTTAGCACTTTCAACATCACAGTGCTAGACATATTACAATATCTGTCTAATATTGTAAAATCATGTCATCAATGATAAACTTTTACTTGTCGAAAAAAGGAGACTTGTATGTTAAAAAAATACTTAATTGTGTTTTTGGTATCAATGGTACCACTCATTGAACTTCGTGGAGCCATTCCTATTGCCGCCGGAATGGGATTGCCATTTGTACAGTATTATATTATTGCGATTATTGGAAATATGATTCCTGTTCCATTTATCTATTTCTTTGCCAGAAAGATTCTTGTTTGGGGAGCCGACAAACCTGTTATTGGAAACTTTTTTACTTGGTGTTTAGAAAAGGGTGAAAAAGGTGGAAAGAAACTACAAGAAACTGCCGGAAAAGGGTTATTTGTTGCCCTACTATTATTTGTAGGTATTCCATTACCTGGAACAGGTGCTTGGACTGGAACACTTGCCGCAAGTATTTTAGATATGGATTTTAAATCAAGCGTACTCGCTGTTATGTTAGGCGTCATTCTTGCAGGTATTATTATGGCTTTAGCAAGTATGGGCTTATTCGGAGCACTTGGAGCACTATTTTAAGTAGTGCTTTTTTTCTTTTGTCTAAAAGAAAAAGGTTTGAAAAAAATCAAACCCTACTTAAACATATTATGTCTAAAAAAGTATACGGTCGCAACCACACAGGCCAAAATAGCTACAAAGCTTGGGAACCATACAAATGGAAATGGCAACTGCACATTCATTCCGTAGAAACCGAAAATAATATTGGGGATGGCCATTACAATTGTGATTACAGTTAATTTGTTCATGACAATATTCATATTGTTAGAAATGATACTTGCGAATGTATCCATAGTTCCTGCCATTGTATTTGAATAAATATTACACATTTCAATGGCCTGATGAATTTCAATCATGACGTCCTCTAACAAATCCTCATCTTCTTCATACAATTGAATTTGTTTTCCACGCATAATTTTATTTAATGTTACTTCATCCGATTTTAACGAAGTCGAAAAATAAACCAATGATTTTTCTAACCCTAACATTTCAATCAACTCATCATTTTCTACCGATTGATGTAACCGCGTCTCAGCACGACTTGATAAACGATCGATTTGACGTAGACAAATCAAAAATCTTTGTGAAATACGCAAAGCTAAAAGCAAGAAGAACCTCGTTTTTAAACGCGTATCCATACCTTTGATTCTTCCTTGTGACATTTCTAAAATGCTCCAGTTTTCATACAAACTAATTGTGACTACATATCCTTTTAAAATCACAATACCAATTGGCAATGTGGAATAAGTTGAATCAATCGAATCATCATCTTCATTTTCCGCACTTGGATAGTCAAAAATAATCAACAACTGTCTAAAATCATCGTCATAATCCATATGCGAACTTTCTTCTTCATCCAGTGAAGATTTGACAAATTCAGGTAAAACACCAATTTGTTCAATCAAATAATTTCTTTCTTCTTCTGTAGGTGCAATCGCATTGATCCAACAGCCTGGTTCTGGTTCTTGAATTTTGCGTGTTCCATCTTCAAATGTTTTATAAAACTCTAACACAATTTGTCCTCCTTATATCTTAAACGAAGACAAATCCCATGTCTCCGAACATATATACATTTTTATTATTAAAATAACTCGGGTCTGGAGACATGTTTCCACCTACTTTCTACTAAAGAATATTGTATCATATTCATGTCAATTTCTTGTAAATTTTCACAAAAAAAGACTAGCAAAAACTAGTCATAAGGTTTATATTCCACTGTTTCTTTGTCAAAATCAATAAACAATTGGAATGCATTACGATCTTTGTCTTCATCCCAGATTTCAACAAACTTAGGTGTAACTTCAATTAAAATTTCTGTATCTACATGTGAATATGCATTGTAGCTTTGCCACAAGAATTCTTTGTATTTCTTTTCAAAAATACGACCTGGTTCATCAATAACCAATCCTAAATTTTAGCTGTACCTTCTACTTGCACACCATTAAAGCACATAGCTACTCTATCATTTTTAAATAATTGTTGTGTTTTTCTAAAGTTTTTATCTGTCTTAAAATAAATTTTATCATTGTAGAAAACACAACTTACATTTCTTACCATAGGATAATCATCTACACAGCTTGCCAAAGCCATGATTTTATAATCTCCTAATTTTTCATCCATAATTTTTTTTGCTTCTAAAAGTTCCATTTTTCTTTTAACCTTTCATTACTAATATTAAAACAACAATTGACACAATAATAAATGCACTCACAATTCCAACATCTTTTGTAAGAGTTTCATTTGTGTTCGATTGAGGAACAAACTGTGTATTTCTCAATGCGTTTACAAGTGGTTTGTAGATCAACATTGCACATGCAGCATTCAATGTACACTTAATAATATTGAATGGAACAATACCTGGAAGTAACATACCAACGACTGCACTTCTTGGCATTTGATAATAAATCGGAGTAATAATATAGTTCCATAAAGTCATACTCAATGTGCAACATACAGTTCCTAATACCAAACCTGCAATAGCTCCTTTTTTAGAATGTTTATATTTGTAGATGCAGGCAGCCACACAAGCGAATGTACAAGTAGAAATCACATTCATCAAAACATCTAATAAGTTTCCTCCACGGAATACAATTTCTAAAAATGAACACAATAGACTCATAATAAAGGATGTCATAGGACCATAGATAAAGCCTGCAATCACAATAATGATATCTTTTGGATCATAGCTTAGAAAAGATACGGCTGGTACAATTGGAAATTGTATCAATAAATTTAAAACCATTGCCATCGCACTTAAGATTGCAATGGTTGTTAGTTTCTTTGTTGAACTCATAAATCATCAATCCCTTCATACATCAACTAAAAAACGTGCCTAAAGAAAATCCTCTAGGCGCGTTTAAATATACAAAAGAATATATAAAAACATCTTCTTCCATCCAGACTATACTGTCGCCACTGGAATTTCACCAGTTCCTGCAAAATGCTCGCGGGGTTTACCGCCGATAGGGAATTTCACCCAACCCTGAAGATTTAATTTATGCAAATTAAGTATACACTTGTTTTAGATAAAAAAAAGAGCAAATTTTTTGCTCTTTATGGTTTCTTAAATCATAAGCCATGTTCTGTTCCACTTACGTGGTGACAGTCATTTATCTATAGCAATGCTATCCAGCTTTCCTTTCGTTTCATTCCAGCCGGTTCCCCTACCAAATTTGGGTTTCTCGCTTGTGGGGTTTACCCGTTCCACCCTATACGTTTCCATATAGATTCGTCTCTGTGGCACTTTTAAAGTTTGTTTACATAGTTTCCCTTAGCAAACAAAACAGCCGTCAAGTAAAAACTTGCCTAGACTTATTTATTCATCTAGCACAAACACTACAATCATCACAGATTGTGCGAGCATGGACTTTCCTCTAACTATCTAAGTAGCCAGCGACTGTCGATTTAATACCTATTCTTCACTTTGATTGAATACAGCTTTTTCCAAACGTGCAATACGTTTTAAGATATCCACTGTGTTGCTACTTCCATTCACAAAATCAGAATTTACTTTTTCATTCAAGTTTTCATTCTCACTTTGTAGTGCAAACAATTGTTGCTGCAACTCTTTAATTTTTTCTTCATAGCGAGTCACTGCAGCACCTAATTCTTCTACTTTTTCATCGTATTTCTGATAGTCTTCAATGACCATATCTAGAAATTCATCTACTTCAGCAGGGGCATATCCCTTCAAGTCTACATGAAATTCTTTTTCATAAATTTCTTGCGCTGTCAAATTCATATCTGTTGCCATATATATAGTCCCCCTATATCTACTTAGATATTATGAAGGTTTTAACAGAAAAAATCAACTCTGAGTTTGAGTTTCATTGAATGTTCACTCTTTTTCATATATAATGTTCCTGATGAGCACTATTAAATATCCGAATGGAATTTCGACCATAAATACAATGCAATCAAAGAGTTATAGTTCAAGAGGTATGCGCCTTGAGAATGATATAAATGACTCCAATAAATATTATCGGGAGCTTGATAAAGCTTTGATTTATAAAAAGCCTACGCCGGTTCAAGTTGTTCATGTTGATTATCCGAAAAGGCAACGTGCAAAAATTACTGAGGCTTATTATAAAACGCCATCTACAACCGATTATAATGGTGTATATCGAGGTAAATATATTGATTTTGAAGCAAAGGAAACCAAAAACAAAACGAGTTTCCCACTCTTTATGATTCATCCTCACCAAATCAAACACCTAAAAAAAGTTGTATTTCATGGAGGTATTGGTTTTTTTATCATTCGATTCAATTACCATAATGAAACCTATCTTGTAGATTCAAAGATGCTCATAGATAAAATCGAAAATATAGATAAAAGTTCCATACCTTATACTTGGTTTCAAAATCATGGAACTCTTATTCAAGAAGGATTATATCCTAGGTTAGCGTATTTAAAAGTTTTAGATGAACTCTATTTTAAGGAGGATAAGTAAATGGCCCAACCACAAAATGAACAAAAAAAGCCAACAGCACCAAAGACAAACAGAAGAAAATTAGATATATGGAATAAACTTGCCGTAAGCATCCTATCTATATTCTTAGTTGGATGTATATCTGTATTCTTTGTACTTGTGAATATTATTAATGATCCAGATGGCATGCGTTTTTCACAAGACGGCTTAACAACATTATCCAATTCAAGATTATATGACTCTTCAGGAAATTTATTCTATGAACTCGGTGATGAAATCCGTGAAGACGTTACATATTCACAGATTCCACAATCGGTAGTGGATGCCTTCCTTTCTATCGAAGATCACGTTTCTTTGATCACAACGGATTTGACTTGCCACGATTCTTAAAATCCGCAATGGCAAACTTAAAATCTGGTAGTTTTTCACAAGGTGGTTCAACCCTAACGATGCAGATGATTGATAATGCATTTACGAAAAACCAAGAAAAAAAGATTGAAACAGAACAAGGCTCTGTTTCAACAGTTCAAAAGTTAAAATTAAAAGTACAAGAAATCTACTTATCTTTAATTGCTGAACAAAGTATCAACAAAGAACAAATATTTGAATATTATGTAAACCGAATTTGGTTTGGTTCCGGAAACAATACGCGTGGTATTCAAAAAGCAGCACAATACTTCTTTAATAAAGACGTATCCCAATTAAACTTAGGTGAAGCTGCATTCTTAGCTGGTTGTATCAATGCGCCAGACACATATAACCCATTAAACAATTTAAACGAAGCCAATACGACAACAGATCACTTGAAAGCAGCTCAAAATCGACGTAATGTGACTTTGGAATTAATGATGCAACATGGATATATTACAGAAGAAGAATATAATCTTGCTTCAAATCAAGACATATCTTTCTCTTTACAATATATTGAAAGAACAAGTGATGATCCAAACCAAGCTTATATTACCCAAACACTTAGTGAAGTTATGGAATTGACCGGACAAGATCCTGCCATTATTCCAATGGATATCTATACCGCATTAAATCAAGATGCTCAAAAACAAGCCGATGAAATCTGTAATGGTAATATCGTACAATATCCAGATGAAGCATTCGATGTAGGTTTCTCAATGATTGAAAATGATACAGGAGAAATCATTGCGGTAGGACCTGGACGCCGTTACCACTCTGACTCTGTTAAAATTGATAACTCTACAGATTCAAAGCAACCTGGTTCAACAATGAAACCATTGCTTGCCTATTCAAGTACATTTGATATTCTTGGCTGGTCTACAGTTCACCAGGTAAACGATAAGAAAAAGGATTATTGGAAGAATGGTTCTTATGCACCAGTAAACTCAGATGGTAAATACAATGGTAAAATGAGTTTACAAGACGCATTAGGCGTATCAAAAAATACAACAGCCGCGCAAGCTATGATTGATTTAGTAACAGCCAAAGGCTATGATTACTGGATCGATTTCTGTAAGAAGCTTGGTTACGATGAAGATGTAGCTAATGCATTCAATGAACAATATGCGATTGGTGGTTCTGGAATGTATGCGAGCACTGTCCAACAAGCAAGTGCCTACTCTATGCTTGCCAATGGTGGTAAACGTGTAGATGCCCATAGAATTCGTAAAATCATTCGTAGATCTGATAAAAAAGAATTTGAAACAAAAGCTCAAACACATGAATTAATTAGTGAACAAGCCGCTTGGATGATGTCGCAATTGCTTGAAAAAGTTGTTAGTGGTGGCTACAACAACTACAACAACATCCTAATGAGTAATTATACAGTTTATGGTAAATCAGGAACTTCCGATTGGCAAAATGAAGGTGCTCAATATGGTATTCCTGCTGGTACCGCAAAAGATGAATGGTCTTTAGGTTATACAAACAAATATACGATTGCTTGCTGGAGTGGATATACAACAGAATATATTCAACAAGGCTACTACATTACAATCTATGATTTAAATGTTGCGACTGCATTCCATATTTCTCACTATATGTTAGATTACATGCAAAAATATGCGACATATTCAGCTATTGAAAGACCAAGTGGTATTTCCGATTATAAGAACGGATATATCAAAGATGAGTTTAAATCAAAAGGTGATACAGCTTCTGAAAGCACAGACGCACAAGAAGCATGTGTTGCCGATGGTGGTGAATGGGATGAAGAAGCTGGAACTTGTAAGAAAGCTGACGATGAAGAAAAAGAAGCATGTGTTGCCGATGGCGGAACTTGGGATGGAACTACTTGTAAAAAAGAAGATACAGAAACCAACGATGCAGAAACAACATGTGTAAATAATGGTGGTACTTGGGATGGAAGTGCTTGTACATATCCAACTACACCAGATCCTGAACCAACACCAGATCCTGAACCAACACCAACACCAGATCCTGAAAATCCAACAGGATATGTCTGGTATGATCGAAGAAATTTATATAACATATTTGATAGACTTTAGTAAAAGTGCTCAGTTGAGCACTTTTTTTGTATACAAAAAAACAGGGATAATCATTTCCCTGTTTCAAGTATCGTATTCGCAATTTGAAGTTGTTGATCACTTGGCGTTGGTATTCCTTCTAAAGGATATTCTAAACCTAATTCTTTCCATTTGTAAGTCCCTAACGTATGGTATGGAAGGACTTCCACTCTTTCTACATTTTTTAATTGAGCAACAAATTGATGTAGTCTTTTTAAATATACTTCATCCGTATTAATAGTTGGTACTAATACATGACGAATCCATACAGGTTTTTGAATATCAGATAAATACTTAGCCAATTCTAAAATATTTTGATTGGTATGCCCAGTTAATTCTTTATGCGCCTTTTCATCAATATGCTTAATATCTAAGAGAACTAAATCTGTAACTTTCATAAGTTGTTTAAATTTAGAAAAGAAAGGTTCTTCAAAAGTAAAGGGCTGTCCACAAGTATCTAAAGTTGTATGGACCCTTCTTTTTTGGCCTGTGTAAAAAGCTCAATCAAAAAATCAATTGAAGAAGTGGTTCTCCACCACTGACAGTAATACCTCCATTTTCTTTCCAGTAAGGACGATATCGCAAAGCTTTCTTTAAAACAGCCTCAGCACTTTGATCGGGTTCTTTTACTTTCCAAGTATCCGCATTGTGACAAAACTTACAACGCATATGGCACCCTTGCATAAAAATGACATATCTTACGCCTGGCCCATCTACAAGGCCAAATGTTTCAATTGAATGAATAGCTCCTAACATCCTGTCCTCCTAACTAGAAAGAGCCTTATTAAAGGCTCTTATGACATGTACGACTAATAACATCTAATTGTTGTTCACGAGTTAAATCAATAAATTTAACAGCATAACCAGAAACTCGAATAGTAAAGTTAGCATATTCCTCTTTTTCTGGATGTTCCATCGCATCTTTTAATTTTTCTACACCAAATACATTCACATTCAAGTGGTGAGCACCCTGATCAAAGTATCCATCTAATACATTGACTAAGTTATTCACTCTTTCCTCTTCACTATGACCCAACGCATCCGGATTGATTGTTTGCGTATTACTAATTCCATCTAATGCATATTCATAAGGAAGTTTTGCGACAGAATTTAGTGAAGCAAGCAATCCATTTTGTTCTGCACCATAAGCAGGGTTAGCACCTGGTGATAATGGCTCTCCAGCTTTTCTTCCATCAGGCAAAGCACCAGTAGCTTTACCATATACAACATTGAAGTAATTGTAAGAATTGAAGTAGTTGGTTCACTATCACGATATGTGTGGTGCTTTTCAATCTTACGCATAAATGTCTTTAATAACCATACGGCAATTTCATCCGCACGATCATCATCATTTCCGTAGCGAGGGAAATCTCCTTCAATTTCATAATCAACAACCAATCCATCTTCATCACGAATTGTCTTAACCTTTGCATATTTAATGGCACTCAATGAATCCACTACATGAGAGAATCCGGCAATACCTGTTGCGAAGTTCTACGAACATCTGTATCAATTAAAGCCATTTGACTTGCTTCATAATAATATTTATCATGCATATACTGAATTAAGTTCAAGATATTTACATATAAACCTGATAACCAATCCATCATGATATCGTACTTATGCATAACTTCATCATAATCCAAATATTCACTTGTGATTGGTTTATATTCTGGACCCACTTGAACTTTTGTCTTTTCATCTACACCACCATTGATCGCATATAATAAACATTTAGCTAAGTTTGCACGAGCCCCAAAGAACTGCATTTCTTTACCCGTTTGCGTTGCACTTACACAGCAACAAACCGCATAATCATCACCCCATACAGGACGCATCACATCATCGTTTTCATATTGAACACTACTTGTATCAATACTTACTTTTGAAGCATATTTCTTGAATGGTTCTGGTAAATTTGAAGAATATAGTACAGTCAAGTTTGGTTCTGGACTTGGTCCCATATTTTCAAGTGTATGCAAGAAACGGAAACATGTTTTAGTAACCATGCTTCTTCCATCCATGCCTAAACCACCAACATCAAGTGTTGCCCAAACTGGATCTCCTGAGAATAATTGGTTGTAACTAGGAATTCTGGCAAACTTAACCATTCTAAATTTCATTGTCAAATGGTCTACGATTTCTTGGATTTCACTTTCGGTAAATACACCATTTTCTAAATCTCTTTCAAAATAAATGTCTAAGAAAGTCGAAATACGACCAACAGACATAGCAGCACCATTTTGTGTTTTAATAGCTGCTAAATATCCAAAATATAGCCATTGTACAGCTTCTAAAGAGTTTTTAGCAGGTTGAGAAATATCATATCCATAGCTTGCTGCCATGACTTTCATTTCTTTTAACGCCTTGATTTGTTCCGCCAATTCTTCACGCTGACGAATCACATCATCGCTCATTGTTCCATCGCCACAATATGCGAAATCTTTTTGTTTCTGTTCAATTAAATAATCAATACCATAAAGTGCAACACGACGATAATCACCAACGATACGCCCACGACCATATGTATCTGGTAAACCAGTCACAATCTTATTACGACGTGCTAAACGCATTTCTGGTGTGTATGCACTAAATACAGCATCATTGTGAG